>Ga0213839_1000109_pt1 | contig 208587 bp, 172 predicted proteins | sample SWPATP21_FD_160075 | JGI IMG/M metagenome (GOLD analysis project Ga0213839, IMG submission 160075) | Coastal seawater microbial communities from Marineland, Florida, United States - SWPA TP2 #1 | ecosystem: Environmental > Aquatic > Marine > Coastal | place: USA: Florida | collected 2016-08-14
CGCGGCGCCCGAGAAGGGTCCACGCCTCACCGAGCCCCGGGTCGGCCCGCACCACCCGGTCGAGCCGCTCCCACCGCAACCCCGCCCACGGGCGCCCGCCGCGAAACGCGTCGCGGGCGGCTCGGGAGAACCCCCGGAGCGCCCCGGGGTCGTCGCTGACAGCACCGTCAGCGGCCGCGGGCGGCTCCAACTTCATCCACGCCCCCACCCGCTCGACCGCTTCGCGCACGCGCGCGCGAGTCTCTGAATAGGTCGACTCGGCGACCACGCAGTCGCCGGCCTCGTCGCACAGGCGCAGGCGCAGTCCTTCGTCAGCCAAGGCCGCATGCCCCTCGAAGCGCCGCTCGCCTTCGGACCACGCCCAGCCCCACCCTGGCGGCTCGGGAAGCCCCTCGACCCGCACGGCCACGTCGGGCAGCTGGGCGAGCGCGCCTTCGAGCACGAGCGCGCCTGCCGGGTCCGCCAGGGGATCGTCGAAATGAAGGACGAGGCGATGCAGGGGCCGCGGGGGCGGCGCTTCGTACACCGAGACCGGATCCGGTCCAGAATGGACCTCCGCCGTGCACCCCGACCCCACCAGCGACAGCCACAGCGCGCCGACGAGCCGGAGCTGCCTCGGCCTCGTGGGGCGGGGACTGGCCTGGGGGCTGCTCTCGATGGGTCTCATGGTGGCAGCCGGCGCGGTGTGGCTCCAGGCGGTGACGCTGAGGGATCTGCCCGACGTCCAGGCTGTCCTCGACTACAAGCCGCCCCAGGCGACCCGGGTCCTCGACCGGACCGGGACGGAGATCGACGTCCTGTACGTGGAGCGGCGGTTCTGGGTCCCGCTGCCCGCCCTGCCCCGGCACGTGCTGGACGCGTTCGTCGCCGCGGAGGACCAGACGTTCTGGGAGCACCGCGGGGTCGATCCCCAGGGCATCGCGCGCGCGGCGCTGGCGAACCTGGACGCCGGCGAGGTGGTGCAGGGCGGGAGCACGATCACGCAGCAGCTGGTGAAGAAGCTGCTCATCGGCAGCGAGCGGTCCCTCCGGCGGAAGATCCGCGAGGCCGCCCTCGCCTACCGCCTCGAGCGCCGGGCCACGAAGGAGCAGCTCCTCGAGCTCTACCTGAACTACGTCTTCCTCGGGGGCGGGAACCACGGAGTCGAGGCAGCGTCACGCGACTACTTCGGACAGTCGGCGCGGACGATCGATGCGGGGCAGGCGGCGCTGCTGGCGGGGCTCGTGCGGGCTCCGTCCCGGTACGCACCCCGCACCGCGCCCGACGACGCGATGGAGCGCCGCGAGACAGTGCTTCGACAGATGCGGGCGAGCGGGAGCCTCACGGAGGCGGAGCTCGACGCCGCCCTCGCCACCCCGCTGCTCGGGCCCCCGAACCAGGCGGTGGCCACCGGCGGGGTCTCGTACATCACGTCCGCGCGCCAGCGGGTCCTCGAGGTCTTCGGTGACGCCGCACCTCAGGCCGGCCTGACGGTGCGCACGGCGCTGGACCCGGCGATCCAGGCCATCGCCGAGGACGCGGTGCTGCTCGCGATCGGCGAGCTCGAAGCGCGGCGCGAGGCGCGGAGCGCCCGCCGAGGGGCGCAGAAGGACCGCGGTCAGGCCCAGGGCGCGGCCGTCGTCCTCCACAACGCCACCGGCGAGGTGCTGGCCCTCGTCGGGGGGCGGGAGATGGCGCTGGCGGACTTCTCCCGCGCGGTGCAGGCGAGGCGCCAGCCGGGGAGCGCCTTCAAGCCGTTCGTCTACGCGACTGCGCTCCAGGCGGGCTGGTCCGGCGGCGACCTCGTGGACACGAGCCCGCTGGCGTTGAAGGTCGGGGGGCGATGGTGGCGGCCCCGGGACCACGTGTCGGCGGGGCCCATCCCCCTGCGGCGGGCGCTGGCGCTCTCCTCGAACACGGCTGCGGTGCGGCTGGGTCTGGAGCTGACCCCCGAGGCGGTAGCGGCGACGGCGCAGGCGATGGGCATCACGAGCCCGCTGCGGCCGGACAAGGCGCTGCCCCTGGGAGTGTCGGAGGTCTCACCGCTCGACATGGCGGTCGGCTATGCGACGGTCGCCCGGCTCGGGAGCCACGTGCGGCCGCGGATCCTGCTGGACGCCACCGGGCCCGACGGCGCGGCGGTGCCGCTCCCGGAGGCGACCCCGACCCAGGTGCTCGACCCGGGCGTCGCCTACGAGCTCCTCGACATGATGCGGGGCGTCGTGGAGCGGGGGACGGGCAAGGCGGTGCGGGCGGAGGGGCGCGACCGCGCGGGGAAGACGGGGACCACGAACGACGCGGTGGACACCTGGTTCGTCGGGAGTACCCCCGAGCACACGGTGGCGGTGTGGATCGGGCTGGACGCCCACGACCCGCTCGGGCGCGGCGAGGCGGGAGGGCGGACGGCGGCGCCGGGCTGGAAGGCCATCGTGGACGCGCTCCAGGGGGACGACACCGAGCGATTCCCGGTGCCGCCGGACATCGTGTTCGTGCCGTCGCCGGCGGGTACGGCGGCCTACCGACGGGGGACGGCGCCCGGGAAGGTCTTGCCCCACTACCGCCGCGAGGACGGGGAGCCCCTGCCGCCGTTCCCGGGCTGGGGCCGCTGACCCCGGGCGCGGAGAAGGCGGGGGGCCCGAGGACGCCGGGCGCGGCTGCCTGCTCCCCGGCAGAATGCACCCATGAACGGACTCCCCCTCCACCCGGCCGTCGTCCACATCCCCATCGCCTTCGCGCTGCTGATCCCGTTCCTCGGAGCGGTGTTCCTGATGTGGACGCGGGAGGAGGACGCCCTCGCCCAGCGGATCCTGCGCGTCCCGGCGGTGCTCCAGGCGATCACGGTGGTGGCGGCGTTCGGGGCGCAGCGCACCGGCGACGAGGACCACCACAAGGTGGAGGAGTTCGTGGACCGGGCGCTCATCCACGAGCACGAAGAGGCCGGGGAGCTCTTCTTCATCGCATGCATCGTGACGCTGCTGCCCTGGTTCGCGAGCGCCATCGCCAAGCGGGCCGACGTGGCGCGCAAGTCCGCGATCACCGGGATCCTGTTCGGCCTCGTCGCGGCGTGGCTCGCGGTGCGGGCGGGCGACCTCGGAGGGGCGCTGGTCTACCACCACGGAGCAGCGGAGGCGTGGAAGCCCTGAGGGTCGGCGGCGGACGTGGGGGAGAGGGAGCAGCCGATGACGACAGACGAAGAACGAGAGCCCCCGAAGTACCCGGTCGGCACCGTGGTCCGCGTGCTGCTGAACGAGCGGAACCGGACTCCCCGGGTGGGGCGGGTGGACCGATGCATCTGGCACGGACTCCACGCGCGCTGGATGTACTGGCTCCGGGAAGGAACCCGCAAGGTGTACAAGCGCTACACGGACGACGACCTCGAACGCGTCGAGCGCCAACCGGAGCCGCCCCGCCCCCCGTCGGGGACCGAGGCCCTCGCCTGGTACCGATACCCGGAGCCCCAGGGGAGGTCCTACACCGTGAAACACCTCCGGGACCCCCGATTCGTCCAGGAGCTCTTCGACTACTGCCAGCTTCTCCTGGCGATCATCAAGCCCGCCGGCTGGAGGCTCCTCTTCGAGACCCATGGGCTCGACGGGCTCGTGGAGATCAACCGGCGCAGCGGTTGGTTCGACGAGGAGACTGCCGCGGAGGACCTCGTCGCGCAGGCGACGCTCGACGGGTGGGAGCCCCGTGACAACCCGTGACACCGCGTTCGTTGCCTCTCTCTGCCTGCTGAGTCATATCTCCCCCGCCCGAACGGAGGAGCATCCATGAACTCGCGCGCCCTGATCCTGTCCCTTGCCCTGCTCACCCTCACCTCGGCGGTCGCCGGCTGCGCGGGTCGGCGCGGCGGGAGCGGCGACGACGACGACAACGAGAACACCGCCATGGGCGGGCTCGACGCCAACGGCGACGGCCTCATCACCCCCGACGAGGTCGGCGACGGCAAGGCCGGCGTCTACACCGAGACCGACTCCGACGACGGCACCACCGAGGAGGGCGCCGAGGTCGACGCCAGCCTGACCTGGGGCGACGGCGCCATCGGCCTCGCGGTCGAGCTCGACGGCACCGTCCCGATGCGGCTGACCCTGTGGTTCGACGAGCCGCCCATCGATGACCCGGACCCGATCGCCGAGCCCCTCGCGTTCCAGTACGCCACCGCCCAGTCGGACGAGTACCTTCTCTGGATGGAGGAGGGCGAGGGCGAGGTCCAGCTCACCGAGTTCGGCTCCTCGGCGTCGGGCTGGTTCGAGGGCAGCGTCACCATCCTCGTCGCCGACCAGTTCGAGTCCCCCACCGGCCAGACCGTGCACATCGAGGCCTTCGCCTTCAACAACGTGCCGTTCCCCGGCTGATCTGCGATCGCGCGGCGCCTCGGGCCCCGCGGCCCGAGCGCCTCACGCGCGGTACCGCCCCAGCAGCTCCCGCGGGTCCTCGATGACCCGCGTGGGCACCCTCCCCCCGCGCTCGCGCCGCGCCCGGAGCGGCGCCCAGGCCACCTCGAGCAGCGCCGACCGCCCGAACAGGAACGCCTGCCGCCGCCGCCGCACCACCGCGCGGCCCTGCCACACGTCGAAGTCGCGCCGCCACACCACCGAGCCGATCTCCCGGTAGATCCACCGCGCCGCCCGAATGGCCGCCGCCGACGTGAACGGCAGGTCCTGAAGGCCCCGGTCGGCGCTGTTGTAGTAGCGGTCCGCCAGGCGCAGCAGCCGCCGCACCGCGTCCCGCACCTCCGCCCTCCGCGGCAGCTCGCCCGCCGCGCCGTCGCCCCCCCCGCGCTCCAACCGCCCGAGCAGCTCCGGCCCCGTCGCCCCCAGCCACTCCTGCGGCAGGTACAGCCGCCCCATCCCCCAGTCTTCGAGGACGTCCCGCGCGATGTTCGTCATCTGGAGCGCCAGCCCCAGGTGCACCGCGGGCTCCAGCGCCCGGTCCTCCTTGATGCCCATCACGTGGCACATCATCAGGCCCACCGTGGACGCCACGCGGTAGCAATACAGCTCCAGGTCCGCGGCGGTCTCGTACACGACCCCGCCCAGGTCCATCTCCATGCCGCGCACGAGCTCCTCGGGGTACTGCCGCGGAATCCGCCGCTCCCGCGCCACTTGGGCGAACGCCCGCAGCGCCAGCTCCTTCCGCAGGTCGTCGACCCCGTCCCAGCGCCCCCACTCCACGGGGCCCCCCGCGCCATAGAGCCCGTCCAGCTCCGCGAACAGCTGCTCCACCCGCGCCGGCGCCGTCCCCGGCGGCGCATCGTCCACCAGGTCGTCCGCCCGCCGGCACCACCCGTAGACCGCCGCCGCCCACGCACGCGTCCCCGGCCGCAGCAGCTTGCCCGCGAGCGAGAAGCTCCGGCTGCCGGCGCTCAGCACCCGCAGCAGCGCCTCCGTGTCCGTCTCACCCGGCCGCGTCTCGACCGAAGGGGCTCCAGCTGCCACCGCACCTCCAAAGGCGGGAGTAGACCACGCCCTCGACTGATAGTGTTCGCGCCTCTCTCGGACCGCCTCGGAGACAGACCATGCGCCACGCCGCCCTCTGCTTTGCCGCCCTCTCCCTCGTCGCTTGCCAGCCCCCGGTCGACCCGGCGGCGCCGCCGTCCTACGGCCCGGAGCTCGCGGCCGACGGCACCACGTCCGCCGCCATCCGCGGCCTGGATCGCCTCGGCAAGGGCGGCCCCATGGTCGCCGGCACCGTCGAGCGCTTCCGCATCGAGGTGGACGGCGCCGAGGGAAGCATCGTCCGCTGGAGCGCGAACGCAGGCGCCGTCTGGAGCGACGGGGACCTCGTCCACTGGACGCTGCCGCCGCTGGACGTGGGCGCGTTGACCGCGGAGGTCATCACCAAGGACGGCGAGTCCCTCGACGCCACCTTCACCTTCGACATCGCCGAGGACCCCGAGGACGCGGAGATGGAGTGGGCCGTGTCCGTCGCCGCCGACGGCCAGATCGACCCCACGCCGGACGACGTGGGCCGCTGCCGCCTGCAGATCGGCTCCGGCGACGTCCCCCACGTCGTCTATCACAACTTCACGCACGGCCAGCTCTGGTACGGCTTCTTCGACGGCGCCACGTGGCAGCTCGAGGTCGTCGACGGCCCCGGCTTCGACGTAGGCGGCGCCATCGGCAGCACCCTGGACTTCGTCCTCGACGCGGCCGGCAACCCCCACATCGCCTACTACTACACCGGCAACCTCGAGGTCCGGTACGCCACGAAGGTCGGCGGCAGCTGGGTGCGGGAGAACGCGAACCCCGTCAACAACGTCCACCTCGCCCCGCTCACCATGCTCCTCGACCCCGCGAACGGGAACCGGGCCACGATCCTGTGGACCCGCCAGAGCGGCTCGCTCGAGCAGCCGGTCGTCAGCTACCGCACCGGGCCCAACAGCTGGGTCGAGGACCCGTACACCTCCGGCATCAGCAACGACGACGCCCTGGGCGGCGCGTTCACCAGCTCCGGGACGCTGTGGGCCGTCTACGACAACTCCTCGGTGGACGCCATCCAGTGGACGCCCTCGGGCAGCTGGGGCACGCCCGAGAACGTCGGCAGCATCGCCACGAACTACGACGCGCGGGTCGAGATGGACGCCATCAACCAGCCCATCGTCATGACGGGCGGCGGCATGTACCACCGCATCGGCACGTCGTGGAACCGCTCGGCGTACGAGCCCAGCTTCGTCACCTACTACGACCTGACCGTCGACAACGCCGCGCTGCCCGTCTTCGCCGCCCTCTACAACAACCACCTCGAGATCGGCGAGCTGAACAGCGAGAGCTACTGGCTGTACACCCAGATCGACGACATGGACTCCGACTACCCCAGCGTCGAGGTGGACTCCTCGAACATCACGCACGTCTGTTACACGAACAACGATCAGGTCTGGTTCGACTAGCGCCCCTGCGGCGCTCTCGCCGGCCCCGTCCCTCCGACGCCCCCCGGGATCCCACCCCCCATGACCTCCCGCACCCCACTGCAGCTCGTCCTCGCGGCCCTCGCCGCGCTGCTGCTCGTGGCGTGCCCGACCCGCCCCGCGAACGACGACGACGCGGCCAACGACGACGACGCCACCGCCAACGACGACGACGCCACCGCCAACGACGACGACGCCACCGCCAACGACGACGACGCCACGGGTGGTCAGTCCCCCGTCGCCGCCATCACCGCCCCGTCCGACGGCGCCACCCTGAACGATCCCAGCAGCGTGAACCTCGCAGGGACCGCCGAGGACCCGGAGGACGGCACCCTGTCCGGGAGCGACCTCGCCTGGAGCTCCGACGTCGACGGCGACCTCGGAACCGGCGGGACCCTGACGACCGCCCTGTCCGTCGGCGCCCACGTCCTCCGCCTGGAAGCCACCGACTCCGACGGGAACACGGGCTCCGACGAGGTCTCCGTCACCGTCACCGCGGTGAACCAGCCGCCCCAGGCGTTCATCGACTCGCCGGCCAATGGGTCGTCGTCGGTCGAAGGCCAGACCATCACCTTCGAGGGTCACGCGGACGACCCGGAGGACGGCACCCTCTCCGGCGCCCAGCTCGTCTGGTCCTCCAGCCTCGACGGCGCCCTCGGCAGCGGCACGACCGTCTCGCTCGCGTCGCCCACCATCGGCACCCACACCGTCGTGCTCACCGCGGTCGACAGCCAGGGCGCCGAGGGCCTCGCCACCATCGCGATCACGGTCGTCGCTCTCGGCCAGAACGTCCCGCCGACGGCCACCATCACCGGCCCCGCATCCAACTCCTCCTACACCGTCGGCGACAGCGTGAGCTTCACCGGGACGGGCACGGACCCGGAGGATGGCACCTTGTCCGGCGCGGACCTGACCTGGTCCTCCAGCCTGGACGGCGCCCTGGGTACGGGCACGAGCGTCACCACCACGACCCTGTCCGCCGGCACCCACGCCGTCACATTCACCGCCGAGGACTCGGACGGCGCCACGGACACGGACACCGTCACCGTCACCGTGAACCCGCCGGGCAACACCCCCCCGACGGCGTCCATCACCGCCCCTCCCTCGGGCACGACCATCGTCGCCGGCGCAGCCCTCTCCTTCACCGGCTCCGGGACCGACGCCGAGGACGGCACCCTGTCCGGCGCGGACCTGACCTGGTCCTCCAGCCTGGACGGCTCCCTGGGCACCGGCACCAGCGTCACCACGACGACGCTGAGCGTCGGCAGCCACACCGTCACCCTCACCGCCACGGACAGCGGGGGCGCCGCCGCGACCGACCAGGTCACGGTCTCCGTCCTCGCCCCCAACACCGCCCCCAGCGTCGTCATCACCTCGCCGAACTCGGGCTCGACGTACACCGCCGGCGATCCCATCCCCCTGAGCGGCTCCGCGTCGGACGCCGAGGACGGCACCCTGTCCGGCGCATCCCTCGTCTGGTCCTCGAACCAGGACGGGGCCCTCGGCACCGGCACGACGGTGACGGTCTCGTCCCTCTCCGTGGGCGCCCACACCCTGACGCTCACGGCCGTGGACAGCGGCGGGCTCTCGGACAGCGACTCGGTCACCGTCACCGTGGACCCGGCGCAGGTGAACGTCCCCCCGAACGCCGTCCTGACCGGCCCCACGGCCACGGACACCGGCGTCTCCGTGACGTACGACGGCAGCGCGTCCAGCGACGGGGACGGCGCCATCGTGGACTACGCCTTCGACCTCGGGGACGGCACGACCACCTCGGGCGTCGCCAACACCGTCGCCCACACCTACGCCGCGGTCGGGACCTACACCGTCACCCTGACCGTCACCGACGACGACGGCGCGACCGACTCGGACAGCGTCACCGTCGTGGTGACCGAGGCCCCGCAGCTCCCGGTGGTCGTGGACTCCATGAGCAGCTTCGGCTCCTGGTGCAGCCTCGAGCTGGACAGCGCCGACAACCCCCATGTCCTCTACCGCGACGACGTGCACGCGCAGCTCTGGTACGCCTTCGATGACGGCTCCCAGTGGAACTACCTGCTCGTGGACGGGCCCGGCTTCGACGTCGGAGGCTCGGTGGGCACCCGGTTCGGCCTCGCGCTGGACGGCGCCGACAACCCGCACCTCGCCTACACGTACACCGGCAACCTCGAGCTGCGCTACGCCACCTACAACGGCGCCGTGTGGACCCGCGAGGGCGTCGGCGGCTCCCCGGTGCACGGCGGCACCTACGTCGACGTCGACCTCGACCCCACGAACGGCTTGCGGCCCACCGTCACCTGGACCCGCCAGAGCGGCTCGCTCGAGCAGCCGGTCGTCAGCTACCGCACCGGCGTGAACACCTGGGTGGAGGACCCCTACACCTCCGGGATCAGCAACGACGACTTCGGCGGCGACGCGGTGTTCGACGGCGCGGGCACCCTGTGGCTCACCTACGACTCCAGCTCCATCGACGCCATCACCTGGACCGGGAGCGGCTCGTGGGGCACCCCCGATCCAGTGGGCGCCCTCGTGACCACCTACTACGCGCCGGTCACCCTCGACGGGGTCGGCCAGCCCATCGTGATGACCCCCCAGTTCACCCACCATCGCGTCGGTGGGTCCTGGATCACCTCGGCCTACGAGGCCTTCTCCCCGAGCTTCTACGACCTCGGCACGAACGCGGCCGGCGACCTGCGCATGGCCGTGCGTAACGGCGGTGAGCTCGAGGTGGGCACCCCCACGCCGTACTGGCTGTACGACTACCAGGGCCCGATGGACGCGACGACCATGGACGTCGAGGTCAGCGCCACCGGCGAGACCCGCGTCTGCTTCTTCCGCGACGGCAACTTGATGGTGTTCTGATGACCGAGGCCCACATCACCGGACGGCAGAAGGCCGTCACCAACATCATCAGCGCGACGCTCACCAGCCTCGCGTACGGCGGCCGCAACCACCCCATGTCCCGGCGGTGGCTCGGGGACGTCCAGGTCTTCAGGGACATTCCCTACAAGGACGGCTTCGGTCCCCAGCACAAGCTGAACGTCTACCGCCCGAAGGACATGGACGGCCCGCTGCCGGTCCTCATGTACATCCACGGCGGGGGGTTCGGCCTGCTGAGCAAGGACACGCACTGGATGTTCGGCGCGGGCTTCGCGCGCCAGGGGTACGTGGTCTTCAGCATCGACTACACCCTGTCGGGGACGGCGCCCTTCCCCGCCGCCTGCCAGGACACGTTCGCCGCCTACTCCTGGATCGTCGCCAACGCCTTCCACTACGACGGCGACGCCTCGCGCACCGTCCTCGCCGGCGAGTCCGCCGGAGCGAACCTGGCCCTCGCCCTCACCCTGGCCATGTGCTGGGAGCGCCCCGAGCCGTGGGCGCGGGAGGTGTTCGACGTGGCCGGCCGGGTGGGGCTGCCGCGCGCGGTCCTTCCCGCCTGCGGGATGCTCCAGGTGAGCGACCCCGAGCGCTACCTCCGTCAGGAGCACATCCCGGCCTGGATGCGCGACCGCATCGCCGTCGTCTGCCGCCGCTACCTCCCGGACGCCACCGGCGACCCGGACCGCTTCGCCCTGGCCGACCCGCTCCGCTTCCTCGAGGAGGCGGCTCCTCCGGCGCGCCCGCTCCCTCCGATGATGGCGGTGTGCGGCACCCGGGACCCGATCAAGGACGACTCCCGGCGCCTCGCCGACGCCCTCGAGCGCTACCCCGTCACCAGCGAAGTCCGCTGGTACCAAGGGGGCATCCACGCATTCCACGCCTTCATCTGGCGCAAGGGCGCCCGGGGCGCCTGGGAGGACCAGCTCAGGTTCCTCCGGGAGCATGTCCCCGGAGCCGGACCCGGCTGAGCCCCGCGCTCAGCGGCGCGGCTTCCTGAGGGCGGCGCGGACCTCCCGGAGCATCGCCGGGAGCCCTCGGTGGGCGACCCTCACCACGTCCGTGTCCCCTCCCCGGTAGACGTCGGACACGGAGTGGTCGAGCTCCGAGCCCCCCCAGATGACCACGAGGTCGCTCGCGCGCATGTCGCTCTCGGCGCGGCGCTTCTCCCGACGGCGGGTGCCGCTCACCAGGTTCAGGCGCGGGGCGTCGTCGTGCTCCTCGGCGAGCTCGGCGAGGCGCTTGCGGTAGGCCGGAGAGCCCCCCACGACCGTGATCGTCTCGACCCCCCGGTCGAGGCACGCCTGGACGAAGCCATGGAACCGCGCCTTCGGGTCGGAGCCGCCGGTGATCTCGCAACGCGCCGGCGGCACGTGCACGACGACGGTGTACTTGTCGGGGCGAAACTCGACGCCACGGGCCACAAAGGCGACCCGCTCGGTGAGGACGCCGGCGAGGGCGTGGGGATCCGCGAGGACGACGCTGTCGAGGAACTCGCGGGGACGCTGGAGGAGGAGGCCATTCAAGACGGCGATCATCTCCGTGTTGCCGGCGCACCCCCGAGCGAGGAGGGCGTCGGCGAGCGAGGTGCGCGCCGCCTCGGTGGACTGGAGCGAGGCGGTGGCCTGGTCGAGCGCCCGGCGCAGATCGGCCAGCGCCACCTCGGCCTGCTTCGCCGCCTCGGCCGCTGCCTCTGCCGCCGTGTCCTTCGCCTCCGCCAGAGCCTCGAGATCCGCCTGCAGAGCACGCTCGCGACCCAGGGCGTCCGCGAGACGCGCCTCCAGATCGGCCACCGCGGCGGTCATCTCGTCAGCCCGGGACCGGGCCGCGTCCCGCTCCGCTTCGACCGCGACGAGCTCCTCTCGGGAGACGATCTGGGGAACCACGCGGGGAGCCGGCGCCCCACGGGTCGGCGGAGGCGGCGGGGCTTTGGTGGGCCGGTGTCCCTTGCCCGCACCACCGAGCTTCTGGACCCCCTGCATGGCCATCAGGGCCTCAAAGTCGAACTCGTCGCTCACCCCGTCACCACCCTGCCGATCGGAGGAGCCGGACCGCGCCGGCCCGCTCTCCGGCGGCGCGCGCCTCGGGGGCGCCGATGAGCAGATCCCGGCAGCCGTCCCCGTCGAGGTCGACGGCAGCCACCGCGGCCCCGAAGCGCTCGCTGTCGGAGGCGGAGTAGACCGTGAGCGAGGCGTCGTCCTCGACGCCGAGGTCCTCGTACCCCCCGATGGGGCCGTAGCGCACGGACAGGGAGCCCCCTCGGGGCCAGACCCGGGAGTCCGCGGGGGCGCCGAGGGCGAGGTCGTCGACCCCGTCGCAGTCGAGATCGAAGCCGGCGGCGAGGGCGCGACCCGCCTCGGACTCGTTGTCGTCCGGGGGCTGGGCGACCCAGACCCCCTCCGACTCGGCGTCGATGTCGCCCTGGAGCGGCGCGGTGACGGCGAAGGCGCCGCCGTCGACGGCGTCCTCGGAGAGCTGGGGGACGCCGAGGAGCACGTCGACGGCGCCGTCGTCGTCCAGGTCCCCCACGGCGATGGCGCGACCGAGCTCGTCGAAGCGGTCGGCGCCGCAGCACGCGCCCGTCAGCGAGACGAGGGCGTCGCTCGCGTCGAGGAGCCCCCGCGCGGACGCGGGGAAGCCCAGGACCTGACCGGTGGCGGACAGGTTGATCCAGTCGGCGCCGTAGTAGTCGGGGGCGGCGACGAGCACGTCCGGGCCAGCGTCCCCGTCCAGATCCGGGCCGATGGTCACGGCGGCGCCGAGCTCGTCCCAGTCCTCCCCGCCGGCGTAGATGGCGTCGCCCGCGCGGACGGACGCCTCGCCGACGGGGCCGAGGTGCAGAGCGGCGAGGCCGGGCCCCGCCACGACCATGGGCAGGTTGCCGTGGGGGTGGATGAGGAAGTGGCTGCCCGCGCAGGGCGCGCCCACGAGCAGGTCGTCGGTGCCGTCGCCGTCGAGGTCCCCGACGGACAGGGCCGCGCCGACGCAGTCGGTGGCTTCGTCGCCGCGGACGGCGGGCACGTCGGCCAGGGAGCGCGAGGCGTGACCGGAGCCGCCGTCCTCGGCGCTGGTCCCGAAGGGCCCAGAGAGGATGTACGCGGCGCCGGCCGCGAGGCCGGTCCCGCTCTCGGACTGGGGGGCGTCCCGGAGCCCGTTCTGGGGCGCGCCGACGACGAGGTCGATGGACCCGTCGCCGTCGAGATCCCCGGCCGCGACGGCGGACCCGGCGCGGTCGTCACCGAACACACCGAGGAGGGTCAGGGAGCGGGAGGGGTCGAGACCGGCGGCCGACCCGAAGAGGAGCGTGGCGGAGCCGGCGCCGGGGGCTCCGCGGCTGTCACCGGGGGCGCCCACGAGGACGTCGTCGAAGCCGTCCCCGTCCACGTCGCCCGCCGGGGCGACGGCCGCGCCGAAGCGAGCGTTCGCGCCGGGGCCGAGCCAGCCGTGGTCCGCGTCGTTCAGGGCCACTGCGCCCACGTCCCGGCACTCCGGGGCGGCGCCGTCGCAGTTGTCGTCGACGCCGTTGTCGCAGACCTCGGGGAGCTCCGGGCTGATGGTGGGGTCACCGTCGTCGCAGTCCTCGGATGCGGGGACGCCGTCACCGTCGGCGTCGACGGCGCAGGCGGACAGTCCGAGGGCGCAAAGCAGCGCGAGGAGGCGGGAGGTCACGAGGGGATGATAGTCCCGGCCCCGCGCGACGGCCCCGCTCTCCGCCTGCCGGGCGCTACGCTCCCTGTCCATGGCCGACGACGACTTCCTGCCTCCGATGAGCTCCGGCGTGCCCGCCGGGCGCCTGCTGACCTCGCTCCGGTTCTCGTCCGAAGACGTGGCGACCCTCGTCGCCCAGGCAGGGCTCCCGGTGGCGCCCGTCGAGGTCGGCGGGGGCGCGGATGAGGTCCCACTGGGCAGCGGCGCGCCGCCGGAGGCGCTGCCAACCCAGGAGACCTACTGGAAGCCGTTCCGCTACTCCCCCGAGATCGACGAAGCCCTGTGCTTCGCGTGCGAGAGCTGGCTGGCGCCGAGCGCCTTCGACCTCGACGCGAACGGCATCCCCGAGGTCACCTGCCGGAGCTGCCGGGACTGAGGGCAGCGCACCGTCAGGGGGCCGGGGCTGCGTTCAGGCAAGCAACTCCTGGATCGTCGCCGGGTCGACGAGGCGCGCCGTCCGGTCCTTGATCAGGGCGCCGGCGACGAACTCGGCGAGCGCATCGGTGACGTCGGGGCGCAGCGCCCGCAGGTCCGGTGCCGGCATCCGCGCGTGCATCTGGAGAAGCACACGGATCGAGTCCGAGTCGAAGGGCACGCGCCCCGTGAGCAGCTCGAAGGCCATCACCCCGAGGGAGTAGACGTCGGCGCGGCCGTCGAGGACGAGCCCCATGGCCGCCTCGGGCGCCAGGTACTTGGGCGTGCCGTCCACCATCGGGGTCCGCCCGGGGGCCTCGTCCGCGGAGAAGCGGCGAGCGAGTCCGAAGTCCATGAGCTTCACGTGCCCGCCGTCGTCCACGACGCAGTTGTGGGGCTTCACGTCGAGGTGCGCGATGCCGCGCTCGTGGCTGTGGGCGAGAGCCGCCGCCACCTGCCGGAGCAGCGCGGAGACCTCGGCGCAGGGCAGCGGGCCCCGCGCGGCGATGACGTCGGCGATCTCCTGCCCCGCGAAGAGCTCCATGACCACGTACCAGTCGTCCGGCCCGCCGCAGGCGTCGAAGACACGCACGACGTTGGCGTGGTCGAGGCTCGCCAGGAGCCGCGCCTCCTGGAGGAAGTCCCGGGTGAAGGCCCGGTCGCGGGCGCGCTCCGGATGCAGACGCTTGACCGCCACCTCCCGCTGAAGCGCCGGGTGCAGGCAGCGGAACACGGCGGCGGAGGCGCCGCGACCGAGGGGACCGAGGACCTCGTAGGGGCCGATGTGGTCGGGAATCGTGGGAGCGGGCACGGGCGGAGCCTGCCACGCGAAACGTCGGGAGGTCGTTTACCCTGCGCGCCGTGCGTCCGCCCAAGGCCCTGCTCCTCGACGTCGACAACACCCTGGTGGACCGCGCCGCGGCCTACGAGGCGTTCGCCTGGCGCCTGCTGGAGAAGGCGGGCCTCGGCGGAGACGCCGAGCGGCACGCGCGCCTCGTGGCCATCGACGCCGGCTGCTACTGCCCGAGGCCCCGCTGGGCGCGGGAGACCGAGGCCGCGCTCCCCGAGCTCGGCTGGTCGTACATCGAGATCTGGCGTGACTTCGAGACCCAGGTGATCGAGCTCATGCCCGATCCGCCCGCGATCCGTGAAGCCCTGGGCCGGCTGAAGGGGCGCGTGGCGCTCGTCGCGTGCACGAATGGGCCGCCCAAGCTCCAGAACGCGAAGATCGACCGGGCTGGGCTGCGGGACCTGCTCGACGACGCCGTGATCAGCGGCGACCTGGGCATCCGCAAGCCCGCGGAAGAGATGTTCCTCGAGGCCGCCCGCCGCGCGGGGGTCGACAAGGACGACGCGATCATGGTCGGCGACAACGCGTCGCACGACATCGCCGGCGCCCAGGCCTGCGGCATCCGCACGGCGTTCGTCGACGCCACCTGGACACACTTCGGCCTCCGCCTGCCCGCCGGCCTCGCGCCCACCTGGACCGTGGCCCGGACGACCGAGTTCCTCGCGATGGTGGACGACGCCCTGGGGTAGGCGAGCGCGTACCCAGCCAACCGCTCAGGTTCCCTCGCGCGCGCGTCACTAAGCGGACACGGTGGTACTGTGGCCTCCTCGCCGGGGGAAGAGGGCCGCCGAGGAGGGGTCATGGCGTCGATCAGCGGATTCCGGGTCGATGAGCAGCTGCATGTCAGCGACCAGGCATCCGTCTATCGCGCGACTCGGCTGGACGACGACGACCAGGTCATCATCAAGGCCCTGAATCGGGAGTACCCGCCCCCGCGCGCGGTCGCCACGTTCCGCAAGGAGTACGAGATCCTCCGGCGCCTCGCCGCCGCCGACGTCAGCGGCGTCGTGCGGCCCGTCTCCTTCCACGGGGACGGCAAGGACGTGGCGATGGTCTTCGAGTTCCTCCCGGGGATCTCGCTCGAGGGTCACGTGGGCGAGGACGGGCTGCCCGTCGCCGAGGTCCTGTCCATCGGCGCGCGCCTCGCCCGTACCCTGGGCGCCATCCACGCGGCCGGCGTCATCCACAAGGACGTCAAGCCCGCGAACATCATCGTCGACCCCTCCTCGGGCGACGTCTGGCTCATCGACTTCGGGATCTCCACCTCGCTGGACAGCCTCGAGGCCCAGTCCCGCGTCCTCGAGGGGTCCATCGCCTACATCTCGCCGGAGCAGACCGGGCGCATGAACCGCCCGATCGACTACCGCACCGACTTCTACTCCCTCGGCGCCACGCTCTACCAGATGCTCACGGGGCGCCTGCCGTTCACGGCCACGGACCCCCTCGAGCTGGTCCACGCGCACATCGCCCTGCGCCCGCGCCCGGCCCACTCCCTGAACCCGCAGATCCCCGCCCCCGTCTCGGACCTCGTCAATCGCCTCCTCGCGAAGACCGCCGAGGACCGCTACCAGACGGCCAGTGGACTCGCCGAGGACCTGGAAGCCCTCGCCGCGGCGGCGAAGGCGGGCGAGATCCCCGCGGACTTCCGCCTCGGCACGAAGGACATCCCCGACCGCTTCGCGGTGCCCAACAAGCTGTACGGCCGCGAGGTCGAGGTCCGCACGCTCATGGACGCGTTCTCGCGGGCGAGCGGCGGGCAGTCGGAGATGCTCTTCGTCTCCGGCTACTCGGGCATCGGCAAGTCGGCCCTCATCCACGAGGTCCACAAGCCCATCGTCCGCAGCCGCGGCTACTTCATCCAGGGCAAGTTCGACCAGTTCAAGCGCAACATCCCCTACGCCTCGATCATCCAGGCGTTCGGGGACCTCATCTCCCAGCTCCTCACCGAGTCCTCGGTGCGCATCGATCGCTGGCGCCGCCTCATCCTCGAGTCCCTCGGAGGCATCGTCGGCGTCGCGACCGAGGTGATGCCCGAGCTCGAACTCATCGTCGGCGAGCAGCCGAAGCCCCCGGAGCTGTCGGGCGAGGCCGCCCAGAACCGCCTCAACCGCACCTTCCTCCGCTTCGTGAAGGTCTTCGCGGCGGAGGAGCACCCCCTCGTCCTCTTCCTCGACGACCTGCAGTGGGCCGACCGCCCCACGCTGAACCTGCTGCGGATCCTCGTCACCGACTCGGACATCGGACACCTCCTGGTCATCGGCTGCTACCGGGACAACGAGGTCGACGGCTCCCACCCCCTCACGCTCACCCTCGAGGCCATCGAGCGGCAGCGCGAGGAGGCCGGGATGACGAGCCTCGTGGACGTGCACCTCGAGGGGCTCGAGGTCCCGACACTGAGTCGCCTGATCGCGGACGCGGTGTACGCCACGCCGGACCTCACGGAGCCCCTGGCCCGCCTGATCCACGGCAAGACCCTCGGCAACCCGTTCTTCGTGAACCAGTTCCTCCGCGTCCTGCACCAGGACGGGCTCCTCAACTTCGAGGCCGGCCGGTGGGTCTACGACCTGGCCGAGATCGAAGCGCGCGGCATCACGGACAACGTCGTCTCCTTGATGACCCAGAAGATCGAGGAGCTCGGCCAGCCCACGCAGCGCGCCCTGAGCCTTGCCGCCGCCGTGGGCAACGTCTTCGAGCTGAACACGCTGGCAGCCGCGGCCGGGTCCAGCGCGGGCGTCGTGGCGGACGATCTGTGGGAGGCCCTGGCCGAGGGGTACCTCGTTCCCCTGGATGACGGCTACCGCATCGTCGGCATCAAGACCGGGGAGACCGGCGCCCAGGTGGAGCCGGTCCTGGCCGACGACCAGGGCGACTTCAACCCCCGGTACCGGTTCCTGCACGACCGCGTGCAGCAGGCGGCCTACTCGTTCATCCCCGAGGAGGAGCGGCCCCGCACCCACCTGCGCATCGGCCGCGCGATGCGCGAGCTCCTCGACGACGAAGCGCTCGACGACCAGCTCTTCAACGTGGTCGACCAGCTCGAGCGCGGCGTCTCCCAGGTGACCGACCCCACGGAGCGCACGGAGCTGGCCCGCCTCTTCGCCCGCGCCGGGGACAAGGCGCGCCTCGCGTCGGCCCACGAGCCCGCCCTCAAGTACTTCAGCGGCGCCCAGGAGCTCCTCGGGGAGACCCTGTGGACCTCCAACTACGAGATCGGTCAGCCGGTCCTGTTCCAGCGGTCCGGGTCCGAGTACCTGCTCGGCAACTTCGACGCCGCCGAGGCCCTGTTCGACGAGCTGGTGGACAAGTCCCGCACCGATCTGGAGAAGGCCCAGATCTACCGGCTCAAGCTGAGCCTGTACCAGTCCCGCGGCCTGTTCCTGGAGACGGTGGACATCGCCTACAAGGGCCTCGCCCACCTCGGCGTGCACCTGCCGGACAAGCCCTCGCAGCTCACGTTCCTCAAGGAGCTGGTCAAGTTCAAGCTGAAGATGCGCGGCAAGACCGAGGAGGACCTGAAGAACCTCCCCGTCTGCACCGACCCCGTCGTGGTCACCGCCATCGACATCATGAACGACTTCTCGGGGCCGGCCTTCTTCGTCGACATCAACATCTACCTCTGCACCGTGCTGACGATGTGCTCGCTGTCGCTGGAGCACGGCAACGCGGCGGAGTCGGCGTACTGCTGGACGCTCTACGGGATGATGAACGGGCCCATCATGGGCAACGTCCCCCACGGCATGGAGCTCGGCCGCATCGGCGAGCACATCGACAAGCTCCACGGCCGGGCGAGCCTCATCCCGAAGGTGCAGCTGTCGCTGGGCGGGCTCGTCTACCAGTGGGGCCAGCACCCGCGCCTCTCGATCCCATACTTCGAGCGGGGCTTCGAGGCGGCGCTGGAGTCCGGGGACCCGACGCACGCCGGGTACTGCGCGAACTTCATGATGGGGATGTCCTCGGTCATCGGCGAGCCGCTCGACGCCATCGAGGAGAGCACCTCGCGCTTCTGGGACTTTGCCCGCAAGAACCAGATCGAGGTCCAGTCCGAGATCCAGGTCGTGGAGCGCCAGATGGCGCGCTGCCTGATGGGCAAGACCGTGGGCGGCACCTCCTGGGACGACGAGGAGACCCACTTCGTCGAGTCCGAGTGGGTCGGCCGCGCCCGCGAGTTCCAGTCGCGTCAGCCGCTGCACAACTACCTGATCGAGAAGCAGGCCACCTGCTACCTCCTCGGCGAGTACGCCGAGGCGATCACCCACGGCGACGAGGCGTCGACGATGCTCGACGTGTCGCTCGGCATCCCCATCTTCTCCAACTGGCACCTCTACTACGGACTCGCCAACGCCCAGCTCGTCGGCGACCGGAGCCACCGCAAGGCCCTCAAGAAGCTGCGCCAGATGGTGAAGCAGAACCGGAAGTGGGCGAAGCACAACCCGGACGGCTTCGAGCACAAGCGCCTGCTGCTGGAGGCCGAGCTGGCGCGGGTCCAGGGGGAGGCGTCCCTGGCGGAGGAGCTGTACGAAGCGTCCATCGCCCGGGCCCAGGCCGAGGGCTTCCTCCACCACGAGGCCATCGCCAACGAGCTCGCCGGGCGGCACCTCCTCGCCCGGGGCAAGCAGCGCATGGGGATGATGTCCCTGCGCGAAGCCCGACACGCCTACCAGCGGTGGGGGGCGCAGGCGGTGGTCCGCCGCCTCGACGACGAGTTCCCGGACCTCGGCTTCGGCACGACGACCCTGGCGCTGCCGCGCGCGTCGACGGCCACCTGGCAGCGGTCCACCATGACCGCCCAGGCCGTCCGCACCACGGGCGGCACGTCGATGAACACGGCGTCGGCCCTCGATCTCGGGACGATCCTGCGGGCGTCCCAGGTCATCTCCGGGGAGATCGTCCTCGAGAAGCTGCTCCAGAAGCTCATGACGCTGGTGCTCGAGAACGCCGGCGCCCGGCGCGCTGTCCTCATGCTCGACCGCAAGGGGCAGCTCACGGTCCAGGCCGAGCAGAAGGCGGGCAAGGAGGCGGTCCTCCTCGGTGGCCAGCCCCTGAGCTCCCGGGACGATCTGTCGCGCGGAGTGATCAACTTCGTGACCCGCACGCGCGAGCCCATCGTGCTCGACGACGTCGCCCAGCCGAGCTCCTTCAGCAAGGACCCGTACATCGCGAGCGCGCAGACGAAGTCGCTCCTGTGCGCGCCCATCGAGCACGGCGGCTCGGTGGCGGGGCTCATCTACTTGGAGAACGAGCTGGCGGCCGGGGCGTTCACCCCGGAGCGGCTCGAGCTCCTGCGGCTGCTGTCGTCGCAGGTCGCCATCTCGATCGAGAACGCGGAGCACTACCAGCGGGCCGAGCAGATGGCCCGCGCCTTCTCCCGCTTCGTGCCCCAGCAGTTCCTCAACTACCTGGGTCGGGAGAACATCCTGGAGGTGGGCCTCGGCGACGCCGTCCAGCGGGACATGACCGTCCTGTTCTCGGACATCCGCCAGTTCACCGCCATGTCCGAGCGGATGTCGCCGTCGGAGAACATGGCGTTCCTGAACCAGTACCTGCAGCGGGTGGGGCCGGTGATCCGCGAGCGCCGCGGGTTCATCGACAAGTACATCGGGGACGCCGTGATGGCGCTCTTCCCGAAGGACCCGGACGACGCCGTGAAGGCGGCCATCGACATGCACAGGCAGGTGGCGGACCTGAACGACCATCGCCGGGAGCAGGGGTACCAACCCATCAGCATCGGCGTTGGGCTGCACCACGGCACGCTCATGCTCGGCACCATCGGCGAGGAAGAGCGGATGGACTCCACCGTCATCTCCGACGCGGTGAACACGGCCTCGCGCCTGGAGGGGCTCACGAAGGCCTACGGCTCGCCGATCCTCATCTCCGGGCCGACGCTCGAGATGTGCCGCCACCGGGACGCGGTGCGCCACCGGTACCTGGGTGACGTACGGCCCCGCGGCCGGGCGACGGTCGTCTCGCTCTACGAGGTCTACGAGCCGCTGTCCGCGAAGCAGGTGGACCTGCGGGACCAGACGAAGGGCACCATGGAGGAGGCGGTCCGCGCCTACTTCGCGAAGGAGTTCGACGAGGCCCACCGCGGGTTCATCGAGGTCCTGAGCCAGGACCCCAACGACAAGGCCGCCCAGTCCTTCCTCGCCCGGACCGAGGTCGCGAGCCACGCCGACGAGGTCGGCACCACCACCCACCTCGCGACCCTCGACATCAACCTCGTCTGATGCGCCCCGGCACGAGCGCGCCGGTGCTCATCGCCGGTGGCGGGATCGGTGGGCTGACGCTCGCCTTGCTGCTGATCGAGCGGGGCGTCCCCGTGAAGGTCTTCGAGCGCACCGCGGATCCGCGGGAAGTCGGCGCTGGCTTGTTGGTCGCCGCGAACGCCCTCAAGGTCTACCGGCGGGTCGGGCTGGAGGATGCGCTGGTGGCCGCGGGGGCGGTGCTCGGCGAAGGGACGCTGAAGCTGCCGTCGGGCACGGTGCTCAGCTCGGTCGACGTGGACGACCTGGCGACGCGCGTGGGCGCGGTGTCCATCGGAATGCACCGGGGCATCTACCACGGGATCCTCCTGCGGGCGGTGCCCGACGAGTGCCTGGTGCTCGGGGAGGAGTTGATCCGCTACGAGCAGGGCAACGGCAAGGTCCTCGCCCACTTCGCGTCGGGACGAACGGAGGTGGGGTCGATGCTCGTCGGCGCCGACGGCATCCACTCGGCGGTCCGGCGGCAGCTCGACGGCCGGCGGTGGTCGCCGCCGCGGGATGCGGGGGAGTCGTGCTGGCGGGGGCTGGCGCCGGCGAACTGTCTGCCGGACGGGCACCCCGCGCACCGGGCCTTCACGGAGACCTGGGGAGACTCCGTCCGGGTGGGGCTCATCCCTCTGGGGGGCGGGCTGCTGAGCTGGCACGTGTACTTCCGGCCGTGGACGGAGCCCTTCCCCGACGAGGGCGGCGGACCGCGCGACGAGGCGCAGCAGGCGACGCTGCGGGCGCGGTTCCTCGAGATCCTCGGAGACTGGCACGACCCCATCCCCACCATCGTGGCCGCGGGCGACTTCTCCGCGCTGCTGCGCACGGAGAACCGGGACCGGCCGCCGACGGACCGGTGGAGCGACGGAGCGGTGGTCCTGCTTGGGGACTCGCTGCACCCCATCACCCCCAACATCGGGCAGGGGGCGGCGCTCGCGGTGGAGGGGGCGGCCGTCCTCGCACGGGCGGTGGCGGAGGAGAGCGACGCGCGGGCCGCGATCGCCCGGTACCGGCGCGAGCGACGACGGCGCGTGGCGTTCGTGACGCGCCTGAGTCACGCGGTGGGGCCCTGGGCCAGCAGCGGGAGCCGGGTGATGCGGACGCTGCGGAACCTCGGCACCCGAGGGACTCCCCAATGGCTGGCCGTCGCGAGCTCCGAGCAGATCTATGGCTACGACGTCTGACCCGCGGGGGCGCTGGGGGCTCGCTGCCCTCGTGGTGTTCGGGGTGGCGGTGCGGATCTGGCAGGCGGGACGGCTGGGGACGCCGCCGGCGCCGAGCGGGCTCGGGTTTCCGTGGGACGGCCCCCCGCTGCTCGAGGTGGTGACGACGCTGCTTGGGCAGACAGCGGTGGCGTGGCTCGGTGGGGCTGCGGCGCTCGTCGGGGTCGCGCTGCTGGCCCGGCGGGGGCTGTCCCCACGGGGCGCGCTGGTGGCGACGGGGATCGCGGCCATCGCGCCGCCGCTCGTGTTCGGGGGGGCGTGGTGGGCGCCGGCGAACGTGTCGATCCCCCTGACCCTGGCCACCGCGTGGCTGCTCATGGACGTGCTCGACGGCCAGCCGCGGGCGTGGGCCCTGGGGCTGATGGGGGTCGCGCTGGGAGCCGCGGACTGGTTCGGGTTCGCGCCGTTGGCGGCCTGGACGATCTGGCTGGCGGTGTTTCGGCCGGGCTGGGTCGGGCCCGAGGAAGGTCGCCGGGCGCTGGGCGCGCTGGCTGGGGCGACGGCGGCGACGCTCGGGCTCTGGACGCTGATGGCGATGACGGGGACGGACCCGCACCGGCTCTTCGCGGGGGGACTCCCCGAGGGCCTGGACGCCCTGCGCATGCACGTGGACTCGCTGGCCGGGCTGGTCGTGGGGCGGACGCCGTTCCTGCCCTTGGCGGCGCGCGTGGGCATGGGCGCAGTGGTGGTGGGCCTGGTGTGGCGGGGCGCGCGGGCCGCGCAGGGGACGGCCTGGGGCGGTGTGCTGACGGTGGGGTCCGCGGGGGCGTTCGTGCTCGCGCTGTGGATGCACCCGATGGTGCCGATGGCCCAGGAGAAGGCGCTGTGGGCGGTGGCGCCGCTGGTGGTCCTGATCGGGGTGTGTGGGCTGTCCGGTACACCGGAACAGCGCGGGGAGGCGTGATGCCCACTCCTCGCCCCTTCACCGTCGCCTCGCTCCTCTCGCTGATCGTGTTCGCCGTCGCCTGGCTCCTCGGCTCCGGGGACCTGGGCCCCTCCGGCGACGCCTCCGCCACCTGGGCCCTCTCCGAGCCGATGCACACCGTCCTATGCGTCGAGGAGACCTCCCCTCCCCGCCTCACGGTCGCCCACGAGCCGACGGCCGACGACAAGCGCGCCCTCCGAGCCCAGCTGCGCACCACCGAGCGGCGCGCCCGGCTGGGGCCCTTCCCGGTCCGCCTCCGCGACCACGCCCACCGCGCCACCATCGAGGTCTTCGGCGCGGAGCTCCCGTGGATGAAGAACGACTACAGCTCGGGCTTCGCCGACCTGCCGTCCCACGCCGCCTGGCAGCTGGTCCCGCCGGGCTCCTTCGGCACCTTCGCCCTGGGCCACTACGCCCTCGCCATGCTCCTCCTCGTCCTGCTCCTCCGCGCGACGTGGCGGGCCGCTGGCCCCGTGGCGGCCCTCGGCGCGGGCCTGCTCATCGCAAGCGATCCCTGGTTCCTCACCTACAAGCTCCTGAACGCCGGCCACGAGACCATGCTCCAGGTCTGCCTCGCCGTCGCCCTGTTCTGCGGGGTCCGCGCGGTGACCCAGGAGTCACGGGCCTTCCTCTTCGCGGGCGCCCTCGCCGTCGGCGTCGGGCTCCACAGCAAGCCCACCTTCGTCGCCCCAGCCCTGGGCCTCCTGCTCGGCGGCGCCTTCGTCGCCGGGCGCCCGGCAAAGGCGTGGCTCGCTCCGCTCCTGGGCGTCCTCGCGCTGCTCGCCGTGGGCAGCGCGCCCACCTGGGGGTTCTGGGCGCTGGACGCCGCCGTCCCCCGCGCGGAGAGCGTCGCGGAGGGGCAGGAGTCCGCGGGCAAGCGCTTGCGCTCCATCCTGAGCGGGGCGGAGCAGCGGGGGCAGGCCGCGGAGGGGGCCCAGCGAGGGCCGCAGTCCCCGGAGCACGACGGAGGCGACGCTCCGCGGAAGACGCGCCGCGACCCCAAGAAGTCCACCACCGCCCTCTCCTTCCTGCTGGACCCCGCCGGGTTCTGGACCCGCCACTGGACGCTCCGCGGCGCCATCGTCGAGCGACGCGCGCCCGAGTTCGCGGCGCCCCCGACCGTCCGGCGCCTCGGCTCGGTCGCCACCGCGACGCTGCTGCTCCTGGCCTTCGTCGGCGCCGTCCCGGTCCTGCGCGCGGTCCGACACGGCCGCCGCGAGCGCCTCCGCGCCGCCCTCCTCCTCCTGCCCGTCGTCACGCTCCCCGTCCTCCGTCTGCTGTCCCCGGACCCGCACCAGCTCGCGCTGTGGCTGCCCACCGTCGCGGTCGCTGTGGGGGTCGGGCTGTCGGGCCTCGCCCATCTCGGCGCGCCCTTCACCCAGCGCGCCCCCATCGAGGGAGATCCCCCCAGCACCTCCTGGCTCATCAGCCGGTGGACCGCCCTCGCCCTCGTCGTCCTGGTGCTCGCCACCGCCGGCCGCCTCCACGCGGTCGCCGCCGGCGCCCACGCTCACGCCACCCACGGCGATCCCCTGTCCCTGGCGAGCGGACAGCGCGACCTCGCCGAGGCCCTCGACGCCCTCGACAGCCGCTCTGTGGCCTTTCTCGCCTACGACGCCATGGCCCGCATGGAGGTCTGGTCCGCCGGGCGCGTCCGGCCCTGGCTCTACTCCCGGGCGATGATCGGCGGCGGGGAGTGCATCGGCGGCCGCGACCCCGCGTTCCTCCGCCAGGTCCTGCGCGCCCACCGCGGCGGGCACCTCGTGATCGTCCCGTCCCCCCCGACAGGCCCCGGCGGGCGCCCCGACCCCGTGGTCACGGACGCTCAGGTCGAGGCCGCCGCGACCGGAGCGGGCGTCGCCGTCACCAGGGCCCAGACCCTGGAAGACCGCCGCGGACGCTGGCTCGCTACGATCTGGGCCATCGACCGCACCCGGACGACCCGCTGATGCCCACCAAGCCCCCTCCGCCCCCCGCCTACCGCCTGCGCACGCCGCGGCTGGACCTGCACGCCGCGGATCCCAGCCGCGCCATCCCCTTCCTCGAGGCCGCCAACGCCTCGGTCCCCGAGCTCCTGCCCTACATGGACTGGGCCGCCGCCATGCCCGACGACGACGGCATCGTGCAGCTCATGCGCACCTGGCGCGCCATGTTCGACCGGGACGAGGACCGCCACTACCACGTCGTGATGGACGGCCGGGTGCTGGGGGTCGTGGGCGTCCACCCCCGCGTGCGAGGGAACGCCCGGGAGATCGGCTACTGGGTCCGCTCGGACCACGCGGGCCGCGGGCTCATCACCGAAGCGGTCCGCGGCGTCGCCCGCGCCGAGCTCGCGCTGATGGGCCTCGACCGCCTGGACCTGTACATCGAGCCCGACAACGTCGGCAGCCTGCGCGTCGCCGAGAAGCTGGGCTTCGTCCGCGAGGCCACCCTCCGCGGCCGCATCACCCGCACGGACGGCTCCCGCGCCGCGGTCGTCTCCTCGCTGGTCCCCTCCGATCCGGCCGTCGCCGCCCTCGAGGCCCAGCCCCTGCAAGCGTGGGACGTGCTGGACCGCCCGCTGGAGATCCCGCCCATCGGCGCGACCTAGCCCCGCTCACTCCTGCGGCGGCGCCTCCCGGAAGAAGTCGCACTCGCCGGTCACGAAGCACGGCTCCTCCAGGAGCTCCTGTCCCCGGCTCGCGAGGTACCAGGCCGCCTGCATCGTGGCGTACGTGCTGATGTCGAAGGGCGCGTCGGGCTCCGGCAGCGTCCAGCCGTGGCTGCCCTCCGGATCCGCGTAGACGATGCGGAGACCCGTCACCCCGGCCTCGGTGTCGATCTGGGACCGCAGCGGCGCGTCCGAGGGCGCCCCCGTGCCGTCCGTGCCGTCGTCCTGGTCCTCCACGTCGAAGAGGATCGGGTCGCCGTCGTCGTTCGTGTAGGGCCCGAGCTCCTCGTACCCGTGGACCACGTGCCGGTCCACCAGCCAGCGGTCCACGCTCGTCCCGTACCGCTCGTCCGGGGTGCTCGTCACCAGCCCTGCCGCCCGCGCCAGCGCCACCCCGGTCGCGATGGGCACCACGTCGTCGCCGACGGTCGGCAGCATCAGCACGTTCCGGGGACCACCCACCAGGGGCTCCCTTGTCCACGCCCGCGCATACGCGATGGGGTCCCCCGCCTCTGCCGCGAGCGCCAGCACCTGCACCAGGCGCCGGAAGCGCGGCGTCTGGCGGGTCAGCCCCGAGCCGAAGCTCACGGCCACCAGCGGCGAGCCCGCCTCCATCGTCACCGCCTCGTGCTCCGCCTCCATCTCGAAGGTGTCGAACACGCCAACGACGAGGCCCCGGTCGTCCCAGATGGTCACCTTGAGGTGGTCGCCGAGCCCGTCGTTCTCCGGCACCACGTAGCGGACACCCGGCTCGATGCCCTCGAGCGGGATCCCCGCGAGCAATCGCTTCTCCCCCGCATGCAGCGCGTCGGCGGCGATGGCCACCCGGAAGCGCCCGTCCTCGGGCACGACCCCGCGCGCCTCCTCGCCGGTGTCGAGGTTCTCCACGAGCACCTCGCCGCCCACGGGGATCGAGTCGATGGTCGCGAACGGCACGCGCACCGAGTCGTCGACGGAGACGACGAGCTGCTCGATGGACAGCCCGTCGTCCGTGGGGATCCCCACGATCAGCGGTGTCAGCAGCCGGCCCACCACGGCTTCGCGCGGCCCCGACAGGCTCGACCGGAGCAGCCCGTCGCCGAGGCCGCCCCCCGGGATCATCGCCACCGCGGCCTCCCACTCGGGCTCCACCGCCGCCGCCACGGAGCCGTTGATCCCGCCGAGGGAGGCGCCGAAGTACATCAGGTCCGCGTCCGCGCCGATGTCGGGCACCCCGTCCTCGTCCCAGTCGCAGGACATGACCTCGGTCAGCGCCGTCCCCACGTCGTTGAACTTCGTCATCGTCCCCTGGCCGCAGCTGCGCAGCGCCCTCCCGAACTGGACGAGGTCCACGGCGGCCTGCCGCACGTTGTCCCTGGTGTGGAAGGTGTCCGAGATCCAGAAGTCGCCGCCGCTGTCGGGGAAGTCGTCGTTGTCCAGGTCCCGGTCGCGCGCGTCCGCGAACGTCTCGAACATCGGCAACAGGCCCAGCCCCTCGATGAGGTCCTGATACTCCTCGTACTGATCGGGGGGCAGCGCGCCGCCGTGGCCCGGGAAGTCCATGGAGCACGCCGCCATCCCGTGCCGCAGGAACGCCCACGCCAGGATGACCTGATGGAACCGCGTCCCCCCCTGGCCGTGACCCACCATCACGACCGGGTACGGCTGCTGCACGCCCGGCCCGGGCTTCGGCGTGAGGCACGTGAACGGAACCCTCTGCTCCTGGACCTCGAGGAGCCCGGTGTCGGCCTCGACGCGCCAGTGCTCGTCGATGTCCGCGTACCCGTTGTCGTCGCGGTCGTAGGAGAAGAAGGGGGTGTGGAACGCGCCCCCGACAACGTCCGCACCGAACCCGTCGTAGAACCGGGCGACGATCGACTCGCCGCCGCCGGGCAGGATCCCCGCGGCCGCGAGCGGGCCCACGATGCGGTCGATGGGGAGCCGGTGCGGGTCCCGGTCGCCCTCCAGGTCCTGGAGCCAGTGGGCCTCCGTCACCTCCGCGGGGAAGTCGGCGGCCAGGGACGCGAAGACCCCCTCCCCCCGCAGCCCGTTCGTCACCGCCACGAGGTCGTCGGTGACGGCGCCGGTGGTGAAGGACCAGGCGTAGGCGACGTCCTCGGCGCTCAAGTCGAAGGGCGCCAGCGTGTCGAGCGCAGGAGCGATCACCTCGGTCTGGCGGGTGTGGTTCACGAACGCCCACGGCGAGCGCACGGGCTGGCCGTCCTCCCCCACCAGGCGCTCGGTGAGGATGACCGCGTACGTCGTCTGCTCCCGCAGCGGGGCCACGGGGCGCATCACGAGGGTGTGCGACTCGCGCTCGTACCAGCTCAGGAGGTCTCGCTGGTCGCGGCTGTCGGCGGGGTAGTAGTTCCCCACGTCGAGGACGCCGTCGTTGTCGAGGTCCTCGAGAGGGTCGAGCTCGCCGTCCCCGTCCAGGTCCTCATCGACGGTCTCGAACAACAGCGTGGACTCCTCCGCGCGGGGGTCGTTGTCGAAGTACTTGCCCCGGTCGGGCAGGTCGATGGGGTAGCGGCCGCCGCCGATGTCGAGGAGGACGGGCTGCAGGTACGTGGGAGAGCCCTCGGTCACGTCGACGACGTAGACCGCGTCGTTGGCGAAGACGTCCTCGTTCGCATGCCGGGAGACGACCTCGTCCAGGTCCAGCGCTGCCTCGAACTGCACCATGATCGGCGCGAAGATCCCGAAGCCGGACAGCCGGTTCGCCTTCGCCCGCAGGTCCCGTTCGTGGTGGGTGGGCGCGATCTCCGAGAAGTTCAGGCGCAGGCCCGTCGGCGACGTGTCGTCCAGTCGCGCGGCCAGGTCGTTGGGGAACGGGATCTCCGGCAGGGGCTCGGCGTCGTAGTCGATGTGGACGAGCGGGCCGCTGCCGTCGGGGGTGGCTCGGAGGCCTTCGGGCGAAGCGCAGCCCCCGAGGAGCGAGGCAGCGACGACGAGACAAGGGAGAGCGCGCATCTGCCCAGGATACGCACCCGCGGGGCTGACGGTGGCGACGAGCGGATCGGGGCGCGGGTGGCCAGGTTCGGGTCGCCCCGGCGTGGCAGGATGAGCGGGTGATCGCCAGCCGCCGCCCCCACGCCCTCCCTCGCCCACGCCGGCTGGTCTCGGGAGCGGCTCTCGCCCTCCTGACGGCCCTCGTCGTCGTCGGCTGCCGCGCCCACTCCGGCGCCCCGGCCACCGCGAGCGCGTGCAGCGGCGCGAACCTCAGCCTCGACCGGGTCCTCGCCCGCTGCCTGCTCGACGGGCTCAGCAAGGCGACCGTCGTCGTCCCCCCCGAGGCGGTGGAGCTCCAGGTGAGCCTGCGCCCCCCAAGCACCGAGGGCGGCGCCATCGGGGTCCTGAGCACGGTGCGCAACGTCACGGACCAGACGCTGGAGCTGCACGTGGTGACCCAGGAGATCCAGCCGGATCCGTGGCCTCTGCTCCTCCAGCCCAGCGGGTTCCGCGTCGAGCAGGACCTCGATGAGAGCTGCACCGACTGGCGCCCTGCCGGTGGCGGCCTCGGCGTGCGGGACGTGGGCCGGGCCGGGGTGGCCCGCGTCGTCCTGCCGCCAGGAGGCAGCCTCACCGCCACCCGCGAGGTCCCTGCGCGCAAGGCGCTCTGCCGCTGCGGTCCGAACGAGGAGGGCGTCCTCGACATCCAGTGCGAGGACGGCGTCGGCGGGCCGGTGGCCCCGGGCGACTACTTCGTGGGCGTGTCCATGCCGGTGGCGGTGGAGCGCCGGGACGGCGCGAACAGCCCCTACACGTACCCCTACGCGAAGGCGCCGATCCTCATCGCGGAGAGCTACTCGGAGCCCTGGGAGTAGGAGCCGGGCTCCTGGCGCTCCGCGCGCTCCGTGTATCGTCCACATCCGCACATCCCTGGAGGAGCCTGTGTCCGACGACGACGTGATTCTCGACGCCAATGTCCTCGCTCTGGAGGTCCTGCACCGGATCTTCGCGAAGATCGACACCGACGGGAACCAGCGCATCAGCCTCGAAGAGCTCACCGTCGCGCTGACCGACCTGGGCTTCGAGAATCCCCGCCAGGTGGCCGACGAGGTCATGACCAAGGGCGACACGGACCTCTCCGGGGACCTCGACTTCGACGAGTTCGCCACCGTGATGGCCTACGTCGAGCAGCGCGGTCTCACGGACAGCTTCGGTCTCCTCTTCCACGGCTTCGACAAGGACGGGGACGGGACCATCGACGGGGACGAGTTCGCCGAGATGTTCCGGTTCCTGCAGGTCGAGGTCGACGACGACGACCGGGTGGCCCTGTTCCGCAACGCCGACGCGGACGGCGACGGGCGCATCGACCCCATCGAGGCCCTCGACGCCCTCAAGCGGCTCTAGCGCTCATGGCGGCCACCGACCCGCCCCGCTCCCGCGGCTGGCCCCTCCTCGGCAGCGTCCCCGCCCTCATGACCGGGGGGATGGACCACCTCGACGCCCGCCGCGAGGCCCTGGGGGACCTCTACCGCATCCAGATCGGCCCCATGCCGGTCGTGCTGCTCTACCACCCCGACCACGCCCGCCACGTCCTCCTCGAGAAGGAGGCGAACTACGCGAAGCAGGGGACGTTCTGGTCGTCGGTGCGCTCCCTCATCGGCCTCGGGCTGCCGACCATCGAGGGGGACACCTGGCGGTCCCGCCGCAAGATGATGAACCCGCAGTTCAAGCGGCAGCGGCTCACGGCCCTCGCGACCCCCATGGTGGACGCCATCGAGGAGCGCCTGGACACCTGGTCCGCCGGCGAGGCCAAGGTGGGCGACGACGTGAGCAGCATCACGATGGCGGTCATCGTCCGCACGATGTTCGGGACCGGGATGACTCCCGAGGAGTCGGACACCGTCTCCGAGGCGATGAGCTTCAGCCTGAACCACATGCTCCAGAAGGTGATGACCGACGCCTTCCCCGCCTGGATCCCGATGCCCGGCCGCGCCGCCCACCGCGAGGCGGTCGCCCAGATCGACGCCATCCTCTACAAGCTCATCGAGCGACGGCGCGCCGAGGGCGGCGGGGACGATCTGCTGACGATGCTCCTCGAGATGCGCGACGAGGACGACGGCACCGGCCTCACGGACGAGCAGCTCCGGGACGAGACGATGAGCCTGTTCATCGCCGGGTACGAGACCACCGCGTCGGCCGTGTCTGCGGTGTGTCGGCGCATGGCGGAGGATCCTGCGCTGTGGGAGTCCGTGCGCGAAGAGGTGGACCGCGTCCTCGGAGATCGACGCCCCACTCCCGATGACCTGCCCGAGCTCGATCTGGTGGGCCGGGTGTTCCTCGAGGCGCTTCGCACCGACGGCCCCGTCTACTTCCTCGCCCGCGAGGCGGTCGACGACGACGAGCTGGGCGGCCACCACATCGCCGCGGGCACGCAGGTGTCGCTGATGCTCGATCGCATCCACCGGCACCCGGAGTTCTGGCCCGACCCCGACCGCTTCGACCCCGACCGATTCCTGCCCGAGAACACCAAGGGCCGGCACCCCTGCGCCTACCTGCCCTTCGGCAGCGGGCGGCGCCACTGCATCGGCCGGCACTTCGCCGTGATGGAGGGCTCGTTCCTCATCGCGATGATCGTGCAGCGCGTCCAGTTCGCGCCCGTCGAGGGGCAGCAGCCCACCGCGGAGTACGCCCTGACCCGCCGCCCCAAGGACGGGTTGCCGCTCGAGGTGGTCCCCCGGCGCTGACCGCCGCCCCGCTCAGCGCGCGTCCCACTCCGCCACGCGCCGGGCGCGCTCGTCCATGACCTCCTGCCAGGCGTCGATGGCCTCCTGGAGGATCTGCCTCGCCTCGGGGGAGGTGGTCAGCCCGACCCGGGACAGCGTGTCGCTGGGCACCTCCACCACGTACGCCCCCTGCCAGGGCGAGATCTCCTCGAGCCAGGCGGTGTGGAACGTGAACCCGACCTGGAGCTCGTCGCACACGAGCTTCGCGATGGGCCCCTGCTTCAGGTCCCACGCGTCGAACACCCAGAACTCGGGCGGCTTCGGGATGAAGTTCCCGTTCTCGTCCTTGTCCTCCTGGGTGAACACGGTGGTCACGATGTAGGCCGGCAGGTTCCCGTCCTCGTCAGGCTCGGCGCCCGCCTTCGGGACCCACTGAGGCGACGACAGCACGCAACCGCGCTCGTCCTGCCCACCCTCGCCGTACTCGTCGAGGATCCAGCCGTCCACGATGGCGACGTTCTCGTCGTCGAAGCGGAAGAGGGAGCTCGGGGCGCCGCCTTGCTTCAGCTCCTCGAGCACGTGCTGGCGCGTCGTGAACTTCTGCACCACCGAGTCGAACTGGTTCAGGACCTCCTCGATCGCCACGTCCGGCCACAGGCCGAAGCCGAACCACCAGGAGAACCGCGTCTTCGCGGGGATGGGGTGCGTCGTGAACGCCTCGGTCGCGCCGTACAGGGCCGTCTCCCACTGGTACGGCTCCTCCATGACCGTGCGGCCGTGGCGGACGGCGCCGGTCTTCGTGTCGATGATGTAGCGCCCGATCCGCGACAGCCCTGCCGCCGCCGGCAGCATCCCCATCACCCCCTCGTCCGGCGCCTGCCCCCCGACCACGAGCTGGTCGTAGTCGGCGACGAAGCTGTCCACGCTCGTGTTCGTGCTGTGGCAGACCGTGACCCCGAGGCGCCCGTCGATCTCCTCGTAGTCGAGGGTGAAGTGCATCGCCATGCCCGGCAGCTCCACCACCGTGCAGAGCACCTCCGCCCGGTCGCCCGAGGAGTCGCCCTTCGCGCTGTCGAGGTCGTCCTTGGCGACGATGTAGAGCCTCATGAAGGGGTCACCGGCGCGGGAAGCCACGTCACGCGCCGCGGCGTCCACCGCCTTCAGCTGCGGCACCGGCTGGCTGATGATCGACGACGCCCCCACCTGGTAGGCCGAGTCGAGGATGACGACGTGCTTCTCACTCACCTGGACCTGGTGGAGCGAGTTGACGACCTCGACGGGCACCCGGTCTCCGCGCCGGAAGAGGTTCCAGCGCTGCATCTGGCCCATCCCGTCCCACCGCATGAGGTACATGAAGGTCGTGGGCAGGAAGTCGCCCAGCGGCATCTCCTTGCCGACCTCGTACTCGACGCGCTTGAAGAACCGCCACGCCCGGTCCTTGACCCGCCCCACGATCGAGAGCCCCACCGAGTCCAGGAACCGCCGCACCCGGCTCTGGGTCTTCTGAGCCGCCTCCTTCGCGTCGTGGACGCTGGCCATGGTGTCGGGCATCTCGAAGAGGCCCTTGCCGAAGTTCACCATGAAGCCTTCGCTGCGCACGGGGTCCCAGATGGGGTGCGCGGTGGCGAAGATGGTCTGGAACGGGAGGCCGAGGTTGCCGTCGCCCGACCACTCCTCGTTCGAACCGACGGGCGTCACGCAGTCCAGGGTGACCGTGTCGATCTCCCAGGGGCGTCCGGCGTCGATGGCGATGAGCATGCGGGCGTTCGTCCAGCGACCCTCGGGATCGGGGGCGATGGGCACGAACGCCGTGTTCACCGTGTTCCGCATGCCGAGCTGGGGACTGAAGCGCGAGACCCCGTAGTTCTCGTAGCGGAGGAACTCGTACGCGGGGCGGTGGGCCGAGATCTGGTCGGTGAACAGCGACGGCGTCTGGGCCAGCTTCGCGGTGACCCTCGGGGCGCGCTCGTCGTCGAGGTCGAGGCGGACGACGTACCCGTCCCCGTTGAACAGGGTGGTGGACGCCTCGGGCGCGCGGGGCAGGCCGCCCGAGTCCACGTCGCCGGCCGCGGTGATCGCGAAGTAGTGGCCGCCGAGCCCTTCGGGGAGCAGGTAGGTGCCGTCTCCGTCGGTGCGGGTCGACCAGCGGATGCGGACCGGCGAGTCCGTCAGCGGTTCGCGGTTCGCGCGGTTCAGGCTGCGCGGGATCGGATATTGGTTCGGCACGGGCCCTCCTCCCGGGCCTCCCGGCCCGCTCCTCGACACCCCTCCGGGAGCCTCCGCTCCCCGCGCGGCCCCCGCCGCGCCCCGCCTACGCGACGGACACCAGACGGTGCTCGATCTGCCGCACCGCCCAGCGGAAGTCCGCGGCGAGCTGCGCGCCCAGCGCCCGCTGGAACGGATAGGCGATGCCTGCGTGCTGGTGCGACAGGAGCTCGAAGGCGGAACGCTCCAGCATCCCCACGACGCAGTCCTCCGTGGCGACGCACGCAGCCGCACGCGGCCGGTGGTCGAGGAGCGCCAGGATCCCGAAGAGCGCGCCCGGGTGCAGCGGGCGGATGAGCTCCCGGCCCCCGTCCTTCTCCAGCTCCACGCGGACCTCGCCGTCGATGAGGAGGTAGACGTGGTGGGCCTTCGCCCCCTGGCTGATGATCTCGGTGCCGGACGCCACGTCCTCGATGCGGAAGGCGGCGGAGAGGGCATCCCGGTCGAACGCGGAGAGATCCGAGAACCAGGGCTGCTCGGCGAGGAAGGCAGACAGCTCGGCGCGCTCCATCAGGCGGCCCTCCCCATCAGGCGGTGGAGCAGCTGGGCGAGGAAGCCGCCCTCGTGCTCGTGGAGGCGGTCGAGATCGCCTTCGACGGAGCGGATGCGCGTCGCCATGACGCGGCACAGACCCTGGACGAGCGAGCTGGCGGCGGCCGGGTGCTCCCTCCAGAGCCCGTCGAGCCCCTTGCCGTCGAGCTCGAAGACCTGCCCGGCGCTCGTGGCCCGGACCGTCGCCGTGGCCGGCCCGGGAGCGAGGAGCCCTACCTCACCGACGACGTCGCCGCTCTTCAGGGTGGCCACGCTGTGCGGCGCCTCGCTCTCGTTGGCGACCGTCACGTCGAGCGTGCCGCCGTCGACGAAGAGGAGCGCGTCGTGGCCGGCGCCCTGGGTGATGAGGACGTCGCCGTCGCTCACGGTGCGGGTGCGCAGAGCGGAGGCGAGGGCGGCCACGTCGATCTCGCCAAGGTGGGCGAGGTAGCCGGAGAAGCGGTCCTCGAAGGCCGCGAGATCGATGGAGTCGGTCATTGCTTCGGGACACTACCCCACAGGAGCGGCCCAGTGTTGCCAGGGCGCGCCTCGCTCCCCCTTTGGAGAGGATCGTGCTACAGCGCGCGTGCGGGCGCGGCTTGGGATGCGGCGCTCGTGGCGTGCGGACCCCGGGAGGGGACCGGGTGGAGACGCACAGGGGACCGGGAATGGGGATCACCGAGAGAGTCAAGCTGCCGCCGCAGTACCACGGCGTGCTCAAGGCACCCGCGACCCCGCGCAACGTCGTGGTCGTCGGCGGAGGCATCGCCGGACTCGCCGCGGCCACCGTGCTCGCCGAGCGGGGCGTGAGCGTCACCGTGGTCGAGTCGCTCGACTACCTGGGCGGCCGCGCCGGGTCCTGGCACGCCAAGCACGATGCCGGCGGGGACTACGAGCAGGACCGAGGCTTCCACGCCTTCTTCCGGCAGTACTACAACCTGCGCAACCTCATCCGCCGCATCAGCCCGGACCTGTCGGTGCTCCACGAGCTGCCCGACTACCCCGTCATCGCGCCCGACGGCAGCGCCGAGACCTTCGCCTACGTCCCGACGACCCCCGTGCTCAACGTCATCGGGCTCCTGAACGGGAGCCAGACCTTCCGCTGGTGGCACATCCTCCGCGCGAACATCCGCGTCGGCCTGTCGATGATGGCGTACGACGGCGAGCGGTCCTACGACCGCTGGGACGGCATGACGGCGAAGGAGTACCTGGACAAGGTCGGCCTGCCCCCGAAGCCCCGCGCGATGCTGTTCGACGTCTTCGCCCACTCCTTCTTCAACCCCGAGGAGGAGATGAGCGCGGCGGAGATGCTCCAGTACTTCCACTTCTACTTCATGGGCAACCCGGACAGCCTCGTGTTCGACGTGCTCGACGGACCCCTGTCGGCGCGCCTGTGGGACCCGCTGCGCGGCTACCTCGAGGAGCGAGGCGTCTCCTTCCTCCTCGGCACCCAGGTGGACACGGTGGCCCACCGCCAGGGGGAGGCCGGGACCCAGTGGGAGGTAGCGCTGAGCGGAGAGGGAGCGCCCAGCACGGTGTCCGCGGACGCGGTGGTGCTCGCCGCCAACGTGAAGGGCCTGCAGGCCATCGTCGACGGCAGCCCCGAGCTGGGGGACGCCGGGTGGCGACGCAAGGTGGCGACGCTGGAGCCCACGAACCCCTACGCCGTCCTCCGCCTCTGGTTCGAGGGGGACGTGAGCCGGGACCGCGCGCCCTTCGTGTCCACGTCCGGCGCCGGCATCCTCGACTCGATCAGCCTCTATCACCGCCTCGCCATCCCGTCGGCCCTGGACCACGCCAAGACGGGCGGCGCGGAGATCGAGCTGCACGCCTACGCCGTGCCGAAGCGCATCTGGGGGGACGAGGCAGCCATCGAGCGTGAGCTGCGCCAGGGCCTGCTCGCCACCTACCCGGAGGTGGGGCAGCTGAAGGAGACGCAGCGCCGCTTCCACGTGATGCGGGACTGCCCCGCGTTCAAGGTGAACAGCTGGCAGGACCGCCCGGGCATCGAGACGCCGCACGACAGCCTCGTCCTCGCGGGCGACCTGTGCTGGGTGCCGATGCCGTGCGGGCTCATGGAGCGGGCGACGGCGTCGGGCTTCATGGCGGCGAACAAGCTCCTGTCGAACTGGAACGTACGAGGCGAGTCTCTGTGGTCGGTGCCGACGCGGGGCGTCCTCGCCGGGGTCCTGCGCTGAGATGAGCGACCACGCGCGCGACGTGCTGCTGGTGGGCGGCGGGCTGCAGAGCGGCCTGATCGCGCTCGCCGTGTTGCACGCGCGGCCCCAGACGCGCCTCACCGTCGTGGAGAGCGGCGAGCGCCTCGGGGGCAACCACACGTGGTCGTTCCACGGGACGGACGTGCCGTCCGACGCCGAGGCGTGGCTCGCCCCCCTGAAGGCCCACGACTGGCAGGGCTACGACGTCTTCTTCGAGGACTTCGAGCGCACGCTGCGCGGCAGCTACCACTCCCTCACCGGCGAGCACCTCCACCGCGTGGTGAGCGAGCGGGTGGGGCAGGCACCCCACGGCGAGCTGATCCTGGGGCACAAGGCGACGTCGGTGGACGCCCGCGGCGCCACGTTGGACGACGGACGCCGCCTCGAGTCGACGCTCGTCGTGGACTGCCGCGGCCCGTCCGCGGCGCCGGTGATGCTGGGCTGGGAAGGCGGCTGGCAGAAGTTCGTGGGGCTCGAGGTGGAGCTGGAGCGCGAGCACGGCCTGGAGCGGCCGATCCTCATGGACGCCCGCGTGCCCCAGGAGGACGGGTTCCGCTTCGTCTACGTCCTGCCGCTTGGCCCGAAGGCGCTGCTCGTCGAGGACACGGTGTTCTCGGACTCGTCCAACCTCGACGTGGACGGCATGCGCGCGGCGGCGGAGCGCTACATTGATGGTCGGGGCTGGGTCGTGCGCGAGGTGGTTCGCGAGGAGTCCGGCGTGCTGCCGATGCCCGTCACCCCGGTCGCGGTGAGCCGCGGCCCCGCCCTCGCCGGAGGCTACGCCGGCGGCTGGTTCCATCCGGGGACCGGCTACTCCACCCCCGTCGCGCTGCGGCTGGCCTGCTTCCTCGCGGCGAAGGAGCCCGAAGAGGTCGTGGGCAGCGAGCTGCGCGCCCTGGCCGAGGACGTGGAGTACCAGCAGCGGTACGCGCTGCTCCTGAACGAGCTGCTCTTCCTGCGCTGCGCCCCGGAGCTGCGCTGGGACATCTTCAGCCGCTTCTACCGCCTGCCCGAGGACACCATCGGTCGGTTCTACGCCCTGCGCACGGAGCGCGCGGATCGCATGCGGGCCCTCATCGGGCTCCCCCCGAAGGGCGTGTCCGTCGGGCGGGCCCTCGGCGCGCTCACCCGCTACGTGCGCGAGCGGCACCTGGGAGGCGCGCGATGAACGAGCCCGCCCGCAAGCTCGCCCCTGCCGCGGAGAACGCGCTGCTCTCCGTCCTCGAAGAAGAGCTCGGGACCGACCTGGGACGGCTCCTCGGGGAGATCGGGCCCTCGGTCCCCTCGGCGGCGTGGGACGCCGCGCTGCTCCAGCCCCTGCGCGACTTCCTGGGTCGCGACGGCAAGCGCTTCCGGCAGCGGTTCGTGGCCCTGTGCTGGGAGATGGCCGGGCGCGACGACGCGCCGCCGCCCCTGCTGCCGCTGCTCATCGAGTACGTGCACGCCGGCTCCCTCATCGTCGACGACGTGCAGGACGCCTCCCTGGTGCGGCGCGGGGACGACGCGCTGCACGTGCGCTACGGGGTGCCCCTGGCGATCAACGCCGGCAACTGGCTGTACTTCTTCCCGCTCGTGATGCTGGAGCGCTTGGACCTGGAGCCGGCGCGCGAGCTCGCCCTGCATCGGCAGATGGCGCGGACGATGCTCCGGTGCCACTTCGGGCAGGCCCTCGACCTCGCGTCCCGCAGCCACGCCTGGGGCGCGAAGGCCCTGCCGGCCCTCGCGAGCGCCATCACCGAGCTCAAGACCGCCTCGCTGTTCGCGCTGTCGGCGAGCATCGCCTCGGAAGCGGCCGGCGCCTCGCCTGCGGTGGCCAACGCCCTCGCCATGTTCGCCGGCCAGCTCGGTACCGGGCTCCAGCGCCTGGACGACCTCGGCAACCTGCGCGCCGGACGGGCGGGGAGCGGCACGTCCGGCCAGGTGGACCCGAAGCGCCACGAGGATCTGCGCGGCGGCCGCGTGACCTACGCCTGGGCCCTCGCCGCGGAGCTCCTCGACGGGGACGAGCTCGCCTCGCTCCAGGCGGACGCGCGGGCGGTGGCCACGGGCGACGGGGACCTGCTCGCCCTCGCGCGGCGGCTCGACCGGGCGATCGGGGCCGAGGGACGGCAGCGGGTGGGGAGTCAGCTGCGCCTGTCCCTGCGGGCGCTGCGGGACGTGGTCGGGGACTCGGCGGCGGTGGACGCGATGGGCGCGGAGATCGCCCGCCTGGAGGCCAGCTATGGGTAGTTCACGACCGCTGCGCGCGGCGGTCATCGGCAGCGGGTTCGGGGGCATCGCCGCCGCAGCCCGACTCCAGGCGATGGGCGTGCAGACGACCATCTTCGAGTCGCGGGACAAGCCCGGCGGCCGCGCCTACGTGTGGAAGGACCAGGGCTTTACGTTCGACGCGGGCCCCACGGTCATCACCGCGCCCGAGACCCTGCACGACATTTTCGCCTTCGGCGGCAAGAAGCTCGCGGACTACGTGGATCTCATGCCGGTGGAGCCCTTCTATCGGCTGGTGTGGAGCGACGGGGACACGTTCGACTACTCGGGCGACGAAGAGACGCTGATGCGTCAGATCCGCGCCCGCGGCGAGGAGGACGGCTACCGCCGGTTCTACGAGTACAGCAAGACCTGCTACGTCGAGGGCTACGAGAAGCGCATCGAGATCCCGTTCCTGCGCTTCCGGGACATGCTCAAGGCGGCGCCGGCGCTGGGCATGGTGGGCAGCCACCGCAGCGTCTACGACGTGGTCAGCAAGTACGTCAAGGACGAGCACCTGCGCCAGGCGCTCTCGTTCCACGCGCTGCTCATCGGCGGCAACCCGATGGACACGTCGGCGCTGTACGCGCTCATCCACTACCTGGAGCGGCAGGGCGGCGTGTACTTCGCCCGGGGCGGCACGGGCGAGCTGGTGAACGGGATGGTGCGGCTCTTCGAGGACCTGGGCGGCGAGCTGCGCCTGTCCACCCCCGTCGACCACGTGACCGTCGAGGGCCGCGGAGGCGGCGCGAAGCACCTCGTGCGGGCGGGGCGCGGGGACCCGGAGCCCTTCGACTTCGTGGTGTCCAACGCGGACCTGCACCACACCTACGGGCGGCTGTACGACGGCGCGCCGGGGGCCCGCAAGGTGCGCAGGCGCCTCGAGAAGATGAAGTGGTCCATGTCGCTGTACGTCCTCTACTTCGGGACGGACCGACAGTACGAGGACGTGGCCCACCACACGGTGGTGTTCGGGCCGCGCTACGAGGGGCTGCTGACGGACATCTTCGAAGGCGGGCGCCTCGCGGACGACTTCTCCCTGTACCTGCACGCGCCGACGCGGACGGACACGTCGATGGCGCCCGACGGCTGCGAGGCGTTCTACGTGCTGTCGCCGGTGCCGCACCTGGGCAACGCCCGCCTGAACTGGGACGAGATCGGGCCCGGCTACGGCGACCGCATCCTCGAGTCGCTCGAGCGTCGGCTGCTGCCGGACCTGCGCAAGCACATCGTGACCCGGCGCGAGTTCACGCCCCTGGGCTTCGAGCGGGAGCTGAACGCCTTTCAGGGCAGCGCGTTCTCGGTCGCGCCGATCCTGACCCAGAGCGCCTGGTTCCGGCCCCACAACCGCGACGCCAAGATCCCGGGCCTGTACATCGTGGGCGCCGGCACCCACCCGGGGGCGGGCGTCCCGGGCGTGATCAGCTCGGCGAAGGCGACGACCCAGGTCATCGCGAAGGACTACGGGCTCGAGTACGCGGGGCAGCCGGCGCGGCAGTAGGCGATCACCCATCCTCTGGCTACCGTCCCGGCGCCCCACCCCAGGACGCTGATGCCCACCCTCCCCTTTCTGCAGATCGACGCCTTCGCTGACCGCCTCTACGAGGGCAATCCGGCCGCCGTCGTCTTCCATCGGGACCCTCTGCCCGACGACGTGATGCTCGCCATCGCCGCCGAGAACAACCTGTCCGAGACGGCCTTCGTGCAGCTAGGCGGGGGGAGCCCCGTCCTCCCCCTGCGCTGGTTCACCCCGGCCACCGAAGTCACCCTCTGCGGTCACGCCACGCTCGCCGCCGGGGCCGCCGTCCTCGACCGCTGGCGCATCGCCATGGGGGGTCCACACGCCGCGGGTGACCCAGACGTCGCCCGCTTCTCCACCCTCTCCGGCGAGCTGGTCGTCCGCCGCGACGGGGACCGCCTGGCCATGGACCTGCCGCTGGTCCCCCCCGGCGACGCCCCGCTGCCGGCGGAGATCATCGAGGCCCTCGGCGTCCCCGTGGTCGATGGATGCTCCATCCGGGCGCTGCACCACGCCGACTACTGGCTCGCCCGCGTCGCCGACGAAGCCACCGTCCGCGCCGCCAAGCCGGACATCCGCCGCCTCGGCGCCCTGCGTAGCAACGTCATCGTCACGGCCGAGGGCGACGGCGACCTCGACTTCGTCTCCCGCTTCTTCGCTCCCGGCTCCGGCGTCGACGAAGACCCGGTCACCGGCTCCGCCCACTGCACGCTCGCGCCCTACTGGGCCGCCCGGCTCGGCAAGAACCCCCTGGACGCCGCCCAGATCGGCCCGCGCGGGGGCTCGCTCCAGGTGGAGGTCTCAGGCGACCGTGTGATCCTCCGGGGGCGTGCCCTGACCGTGATCACCGGAGAGATCGCGGTGCCGGGGTGAGCCGGGTGGTGCCGCCGCCGTGCTGAGCCACGTCTCCCTCGGTGTCTCCGATCTGGACCGCAGCCTCGCGTTCTACGACGCGGCGCTGGCGCCGCTGGGCGTCGTGCGGGTCTGGACCTACGAGAAAGGCGCGGGCTACGGCGCCCCCGGCGGGCCCGACAAGCTCGCCATCTTCATCCAGTCCACCGACGAGCGCCTCGCCGCCGGGCCCGGCTTCCACCTCGCCCTGTTCGCCCCCGACGCCGACGCAGTCCGTGCCTTCCACGCGGCCGCCCTCGCCTACGGCGGCACCGACGAAGGCGCACCCGGCCCGCGACCCCGCTACGGCGACGACTACTACGCCGCCTTCGTCCGGGATCCGGATGGGCACAAGCTCGAGGTCAAGGTCGGCTGAGGTGGGCTGCCCCGGAGCCGGCCCCGGCCGCCTCACTCCGCGCGCAGCCGCCGCACCCCGAGCCCCAGGATCCCGAGCCCGAGCAGGCTCAGCGCCGCGCCCAGTCCCAACCCCGCCGCGCGATACCGCACCACGACCGTCCCCTCCCCCGCGGGCAGCGGCACCCCGATCAGCATGTGCTCCACCCGCGCCGCCGGCGTCCACGCTCCGCCGTCCACCGAGAACTCCCAGCCGGGCGCCCACGCCTCCTGGAGCACCAGCAAGGACGGCCGTGGCCCCATCCACGCCACCTCCCATCGCCCCGCGGAGGGGTTGTGGAAGCGGAGCGGCGGCGCGCGGAGGGAGCCGCCCACCGGGGCCCCCACCAGAGCCTCCGTTCCCGGGTCCCCACGGATGACCGCGCCCACCGTCGGGGTGTCCCGGTCCGCGATGTGGCGCCATGCAGCCGCGTCGTCGTCGACCACGACCCAGCGAAACACCTGCCGAACCCGCGGCAGCCGTGCGTCCGCGAGGACCGGGACCGGCAGCGTCGTCCCTGGCGCCGCCGCGACCGGGCGGAGGCCGGCCCCCACGAGCTCCCGCGCCTCGTCGAGGTCCCAGACGACCCAGTAGTCCGCACCCAGCGTCGCGAGGAGCCTCCGGCGCGGCTCCACGGGGATGTCCTCGAGCGGACCGGTGAACTGGGCCTGCCGCGCGAGGCGGGTGGCGCGCATCCCGTCGAGGTAGGCGAGGCCGTGCTCCGCGCCGGTGTTCGGCGCCACCAGGGTCCGCTGCTGCTCGCCGATGGACACCCCCGGCGGAGGCAGCGGCAGCGGCCCCGTGTGGACCGAGTGATCCCAGAGCCGCGGGGGCCCGTCGGGCTGAGGAGGCTGCCGCGCCCGGTCCGCCGCGATGGCCTCGATCGCCGCCGGACGGGTGACGGGCACGGGCTCGACCGGCATCGAGCGCAGGGACGCCGCCGCGAGATCTCCTCCGACGGCGAGCACGAGGACCCAGGCGAACCCGGCCTTCCCCCGCGACCAGCTCACGAGGACGGCGAGGCCGAGCGCCAGCGCCGGGGCTGCGTCCGCGAGGCGCACCACGGTCCGCTGCAGGGACCCACCCTCATACGGGAGCGCGAGGCCCAGCCCGGCGAGGATGAGGAGGAGGAGACACACCGCCGCCGCGGCCTGGGCCGCCCGCTTCTCCGTGCGCGCCGCCCGCACCGCCGCCGCCACGAGCCACGCCTGGAACAGCACGGTCCCCAGCCACCACTTGTCCGGATAGCGGACCGAGCCGAGACCCGGCAGCGCATGGATGAGGGACCGGAGCGGGTTCAGGTCTCCGAGAGCGAGGAAGGCGAACCCGAGGGCGCCGAGCGCCGCGAGCAGGATCCCGGGGATCGGCGCGTCGGGCTTCTTCGGCGGGACGGGGATGAGCTTGCCCCCCGGCACGGCCATGATCCGCACCCGGGAGAAGATGAACATCTTCGTCCCAGCGACCCCCTTCGTGGCCTCCCCCCGCACGAGCCCCGCCGCGGGCACGCACAGCGCCGCGAACAGGCTCACCACGACGGCGCCTCCGTAGAGCGACCGCAGCCAGCGCCCCCGCGAGACGCCGTCCGCGACGAGGTAGCGGATCTCCGCCCCCTCCCAGAACGGGTTCGGCGCGACCCACCCGAGCCAGTCCAACGGGTGAGTGGACCGCTGGAGCGCCACGTCCATCGGCAGGGCCCCGGAGCGCACCGTCTCCGGCAGCAGGGTCAGGAACGGCACCAGGACCACGGACGCCGCCAGGCTCCCCAGGAGCAGCACGCCCACGGTCAGGCCGGCGCGCCGCAGCCTCCCCTCGCCGGCCCCCGGCAGGAACGCGGCCCAGAGCGGCGCCGCGAGGCCCGCGATGATCAGGTGCTCGATGGAGCCGGCGAGCCAGGTCCCGGCGATCGCCACGACGCCCAGCGCGAGGCCGAGTCCGCGCCGGTTCCCGAACAGGAGGTGGATGCCCAGGAAGAGGACCGGGAGGAGCGCGTGCCCGGGCAGCTTGTCCGGGGTGACCGCGAGGGACCAGGTGGGCCCGCTCAGCGCAAAGACGAGGCCGGCCAGGAGGGCCTCCCACGAGTCTCCGAACCGGGTGCGGACCCACGCCCACGTGGCGACGCCGCCGACGAAGAAGTGCAGGGCGAGGAACAGGGAGAGGCCGCGCTGCAGGTCGCCGACGAGGAGCCAGGCGGGGGGGTAGAACCAGCCAGCCTGGGGGTTGGGGAGGCGGGGCGAGCCCCCCTGGACGAAGGGGTCCCAGGCGCTGCCGCCGTACAGCGAGGGGAAGTAGCCGACGAGGTCGCCGAAGAGGAGACCCAGGCGGGGGCTCCAGAGCGGACCGACCGCCACCGCCGCGGCGACGAGGAGGAGACCCACCGCCCAGCGTGACGACAAGGACGCATCGCTGGAGTGGTCCCTCATGCGCTGTGATCGTACCTGGGTCGGTCACCGGTCCGTCGTTGGGCGCCGACCCGATCGGCGGCGTGGCCGTCGCGGGCCCCCCGCCCACCTGTCCGAAATCTGCAACAAAGAGGTCCGTCTGCGGGCCTTGCCCCGCGGTGTGCACCACCCGAAAGTGACGTCGATCCGATCGGAGGTCCTGCGATGCCCACCCGCCAGCCCACGCTCTACCTGCCTCACGGGGGCGGCCCCTGCTTCTTCATGGACTGGACGATGGGTCCGGCCGACACCTGGGACGCCACGGCGGCGTGGCTCCGCTCCATCCCCCAGGCCCTCCCCACCGCCCCGAAGGCGCTGCTCGTCGTGTCCGCCCACTGGGAGGAGCAGGTCCCGACCATCCTCTCGCGGGCGACGCCCGAGCTCCTCTTCGACTACTACGGCTTCCCCCCGCACACCTACGAGCTGACGTGGCCGGTGGTGGGCGAGGTCGGGGTGGCGGTGCGCGTCCGGGAGCTCCTGGCCGACGCGGGGATCGAGAGCGCGGTCGAGGCGAACCGGGGCTACGACCACGGCGTCTTCGTGCCTCTGAAGGTGGCGTGGCCCGGGGCGGACGTGCCGGTCGTGCAGCTGTCCCTGGTGGCCGGCCTCGACCCAGCCCACCACCTGGCCATCGGCCGGGCCCTCGCGCCGCTTCGGGACGAAGGCGTCCTCATCATCGGCAGCGGCATGAGCTACCACGACATGCGCGGGTTCGGCTCGAGTCGCGCCCTGCGCACCAGTGAGATCTTCGACCAGTGGCTCACCCACGTCTGCAGGGAGCCCGGGCGTGCCCGCGCCGACCACCTGGCGGAGTGGGAGGCGGCGCCCGCGGGGAGGGCATCCCACCCGAGGGAGGAGCACCTGCTCCCCCTGCATGTCTGCGCAGGCGCCGCGGGCGAGGACCCGGGCGCGGTCGCGTTCTCGGACGTGGTGATGGCGGCGCGGGTCAGCGCGATCCGGTTCGGCTGAGCCGCGAGGTCTTCGGCCTCAGGCTCAGCGGAAGCACTCCATCGCGTCGCCGTCGACGCTGCAGTTGTCGGACGGCCAGACCGTGTGGGCGTCCGCGGAGGCCGTGATCTCCGCGTACCCGAACTCGAAGCCGGTCATGTCGGCGCCCTCGAAGCGGCCGTCGTGGATGGAGGCGAAGAAGAGAGTCGCCCCGGCGAGGCGGGCTCCCCGCAGGTCCGTGCCCCGCAGGATGGGGTAGCCCAGGAAGTCCTCGTTCAGGCTCAGCCCCTCGAAGGTCCCGCACTGGCCGTCGCCGCTCGCCCGGACGTACGGGACCGGCAGGGCGTCGAACCCGGCGTTCCCGTCTGCATCGAGGCAGTCGCCTGTCTGGGGGTCGTACGAGTGGGGGGCGACGAAGGTGTCCTCCCAACACACGACGGAGCGGGTGCCGTACGTGTCCGACGTCAGCGTCCCGGTCCAGAGGCCCGCGCCCAGATCGGTGGACGCAGCGACGACGGTCAGGTCGTCGCCGTCGATGGCGAGGTCGGCTCCGGCGTCGATGACGACGGACGTGGACCAGGTCCGACCCTCGAACTCGAAGGGGTCGTCGCTGCCGTACTCGTGGGCGCGGTCGAAGCCGAGCGCGGCGTCGCCGGTGGCGAGGTCCACCGTGAGCTCGACGGCCACGGGGCGGGTGTCGCCGTCGTCCCATGCCTCGGTGGCGCAGTGGACCGCGGCGGTCTGCGTCTCGGCGACGGGAGGCGGGTCACCGCCCTCGGAGGTGGGGGTGCAGGCCGACAGCGCGGCCGTGATGAACAAGAAGAAGGGGGCTCGAGTCATGGTGTGTTCTCCAACGCTCTCATTGGAGCGCAGAGGCGTAACCAAGACTATCGATACTTAGAACTGACTATTGAATGGCGAAGCTTTAGAAAAACCGCGCCGGGCGATGAGCCCTACTCGCCGGCGAGCTGCCGGGGGGGCTCGTCAGGCCCGCCGAGCGTCTCCTGCATGAGCTCCAGCGAGTGGCGCACGTTCCGCTTCATCGCCCCCCGCAGCATGCGGGACGGCACGGGGAGATCCAGCTCGGTGCGGAGCCGGAACCGGACCTCGATGCCGCCGGTGACCGGCGTCACCATCCACTCCGCGTAGTAGTCGCTCATCCCGTCGGACTCGAGGAGCGTCTCCACCCAGCCCAGCTTCGTGCGGCAGCGCCGCGAGGTGTAGGACATCTCGATCACGTTGCGGGCCGTGGTGGTGACGAGCTCGCACCCCCCTTCCCTCGTGATCTGGACGTCCACGACGTCCTTGCTGTGGCGACGGAGGGTCGCGATGTCGGAGAGGTAGCTGTCCACCTTGTCGGGTGGGGCCCCGACCACGACCCGTCCATCGATCGTCCCGTCTCCGTTCACCTCGACCACCGGGCCGTCGTCCGCGACGGCGGGCGTCGCGAGCAGGGCTCCGAAGAGGGAGAGGGCCAGGAGCGCGCCGAGAGGGCGCGAGGGGAGGAAGCGGGTCATGTTCTCCAGTCCGAGGCGCGAGGCCGGTGCCTGCCGGTCCCGCGGGATCCAGCGGCACTCAAGATCTAGCACCGGGTTCGCGATGTTCGTGCGGGTCAGTCGCGATCTCGTGAGGCGATTTCCCGACGATCCCTGCGTAACTTGCTTCGCACCGAACAAAAGACGAACAGCAGTTACGAACAAAAACCGAACGCGAAATTCCTTACGCACCGGAAGTAGACAGTCAGGAGCGGGACTCTCGCCTACTGACCGGGCGCCAAGTTGCCCGCACTAATGACCTTCAGTCAGCAAGGTTCGACCCGAGGACCTGGCGTGCCCAGGAGGTCATCTCGCGGTGGGCCCGCTCCCGCACCGGCCGCCGGGAGAGCACCACATCGTGGAGCGCCCCCTCGAGCACGACCTGGTCCACGTGCGTCGCCAACCGGCGAGCACGCCGCCGGACATCGACCACGTCGAGGACCACGTCCGAGCAGGTGAAGCTGTCGTTCCACGTGGATCCCCCGCCCGAGCGCGCCGAGGTCAGGCACAGGACGGGGCACCGCACGTCCAGCCCGCCCCGCACCGCCTCGTGCCCCTCATGGACGGCGCGCACCCACCCGGCCAGGGTCGGCAGGCCGCCCGCGCGCTTCCAGCTCAGGTCGTACTCCCAGTCCCCTCCTCGGCCGAAGGAGCGGTGGAGGGACGACGCGTACAGCGGCCCACCGTCCGCCTGCACCACCCAGCGGGGCTCGACCGCGCCGACGGCCGGGATCACCGTGGTCAGGACGAGGCGCTCGTGCCAGGGGCCCCCGAAGCCCAGAAACGGAGCGTTGAGGACGAGGGCGTCGAGGACTCCGGGGCGCGCGTGGGCGAACAGCGAGGTGCACAGCCCGCCGGTCGAGTGGCCCATGAGCACGAGGGGCCGCCCGGGGTCGGCGGCGCGGATCCGGTCCACGGCCAGGTCGAGCTCGACGAAGTAGTCGCGCATGTCCTCGGTGTAGGCCGGCTGTTGCCCGGGCCGGAGGCTCCGGCCGTGGCGCCGCAGGTCGAGGGCGTGCCACGCGAACCCGGCGGTCCGCCAGGCGGCGGCGAGGGGCTCCTGGAACCAGTAGTCGTTGTAGCCGTGGACGTAGAGGACGGCGGGCGCCGTCGGGGAGTCCTCGGGGTGGGAGACGAGGGTCGCCTCGGGCGCGCCGAGGGCGTCCGGCGGGAGCGACAGGGTGACGGCTTCGAAGCCGTCGATGATGTCGGGCTCCCCACCGTGCACGCGCGCAGTATAGTCCCGGCGTGCAGCAACCCACCCTCACGTACAGCAACCTGTTCATCGGAATCGCCGGGATGATCGGCGCCGGCAAGAGCACCCTCGCGAAGGCCCTCGGCGAGCACCTCGGCATCGACGTCTACTACGAACCCGTCGCCGACAACGAGTACCTCGAGGACTTCTACCGGGACACGGCGCGCTACTCCTTCGCCACCCAGATCTACCTGCTGAACCGCCGCTTCCAGCAGCACCAGGAGATCATCTGGACCGGACGCTCCGCCGTGCAGGACCGCACCATCTACGAGGACTCGGTCTTCGCGAAGATGCTGGTCAAGCTCGACCTGATGGACGAGCGCGACTACCGCACCTACCAGCAGCTCTTCCGTCACATGAGCAACTTCATGTGCCGCCCGAACGTCATCGTCTACCTCGACGTGAAGCCCGAGCGCAGCATGGAGCGCATCTCGTCCCGCGGCCGCGACATGGAGAGCGGGATCTCCCTCGACTACCTGAAGGCCCTGTACAACGGCTACCGCGAGTTCATCGACGACATCTCCCGGACGATTCCCGTGATCGAGGTCGACTACGACCGCTTCCACACGGCGGAGGAGATGGCCGCGGTCATCGAGCGCGAGTACCTGGACCACAGCTTCCTGCGCCGAGTCACTGCCTTCGATCCGGCACGCCAGGTCTGACGGCTTCCCGCGCCGGCTGAGCGCGCCCGCGCTTCAGGAGAGCTCGCCGGCGTGCGCGGGGAACGAACCCGCGCTCCGGGGTGTCTGATCGTCCCGCGCCCCACGGGAAAGCCGGACATGTCTTCATCCTCCGCCCCCTCCAGCCCGGAGGCCGCCCTCGCGGTGCGCTTCGGCGGGATCTTCTTGATGGGCCTCGCGATGCTCATCCCGCTCGGCTTCGTGAACAACCTCGTCGACGAGCGCGGGATGCGGTACGGCGGCGTGCTCGCCGACATCGCCCAGACCTGGGGGGACGACCAGGTCCTCCAGGGGCCGGTGCTCGTGGTCCCGTTCGTGGAAGCCCACCACTCCACCCGCACGGTGGTGGACGACGCCGGGGTTCCCCACCAGATCCCCGAGGTCAGCTACCACGCCCGGCGCGCGGTCTTCCTCCCCGACGCCCTCGATCTCGCCATCGACCTGCAGGAGGAGCGGCGCTACCGCGGGATCTACGAGTCCCTCGTCTACACGGCGACGGTCGTGGTGAAGGGCTCGTTCGGCGCCCTGGACCCCACCGCCCTCAGCGACCAGGTGCACACCGTCGAGTGGGACAAGGCCATCTGGGCGATGGGCCTGTCGGACACGAGCGCCATCGCCGAGGTCGGCGCGCTCGACTGGGGCGGCGAGGCGGCGGAGCTGTCGCCGGGGGCGCGGGTGACGGAGCTCCTGAGCAGCGGGTTCCACGCGCCGGTGCCGAGCCTGTCGGACGAAGGCGACCGGCACGACTTCGCCATCGCCATGACCCTGCGGGGCAGCGGCGGCGTGCGCTTCGCCCCGACGGCGAAGACCACCGACGTCGTCATCCGCTCACCGTGGCAGCACCCGAGCTTCCAGGGCTCGCCGAGCAAGCGGTCGATCGACGGCAGCGGGTTCGTCGCCGAGTGGTCCATCCCCCACCTGACCCGGAACTACCCCCAGGAGTGGGTCATGGAGCGGGAGACCCACCAGCTCTTCGAGGGCCTCGCCGGCGTCGACCTGTTCGAGCCCGTCGCGCTCTACAGCAAGGTGGAGCGCGCAGTGAAGTACGGGATCCTGTTCGTGTTCCTGACGTTCCTGATCTTCGTGCTCTTCGAGCTGGTGGCAGGCGTCCGGCTGCGCCTGGTGCAGTACTGCCTCGTCGGGTTCTCCCTGTGCCTCTTCTACGTGACCCTGCTGGCGCTGGCGGAGCACACGTCCTTCGGGACGGGCTACCTCGCGGCGGCGGCCGCGGCGGTCGGGATGATCGCGGCGTACACGGGTGCCGCCCTCCGAAGCGCGGCGCGCGGCGCGGTCGTGGCGGCGGTGCTCGGGGGGCTCTACGCGGTGCTCTTCGCGATCCTGCGCATGGAGGACTACGCGCTGCTCGCAGGGGCGGGGCTGCTCCTGACGGCGACAGCGGCGCTGATGTGGGCGACGCGACACCTGGAGGCGCCCGCGCCAGCGGTCACCCCCGATCCGGGGCCCGTCGAGCCGTCAGACGGGGCACCGACGGAGGAGGCCGCATAGACGGGCGGTGCGGAGTCAGAACCCCGCGAAGGCTTCGACGCGCACGTCGAACATGAGGGCGCTCTCGTCGTTCAGGGCGAGCTTCCAGCGGGTCGTGCCTTCGGGGGCGAACCGGGAGACGGCCACGGGCCCGAACGTCTGACCGTTCGCGGACACCTTGAGCTGCGTGCCGTCGAACCAGAGGTCCACCCGGTTCGGGCGACCGCCGAGGTGCCAGGTGCCGAGCTCCTCCTTGAGCTTGCGCTTGCCCTCGGTGGTCACCCCCTGGATGAGCAGCTCGCCACCGCGGTCGATGCGCAGCAGCACGCCGAGCTCGGGCAGCTCGAGCGTCCATCGCGTGGACTTCGACGGGAACACCAGGGCGTACCGCATGTGCCAGCCCGGCTCGGTCCACACCTCCCCCAGCTGCCGGGCGACGTCGCCGAGGGCGTCGGCCGTGATCTCGTCCCAGGTGAGGAGCGTCTTGCCCCCACCGGAGCCCGCGAACCCCTTCGCGATGGCCGCCGCCTCCTCCACGCGCCCCTCGGCAACGAGGGCCTGCTGCCGGGCCCGCAGGGCCTCCAGCTGAGGACGCCGGCGCGCGTACTCGGCCGCCAGCGCCTCCGCCCTCCGCCGACGCAGCTCCGCGTCCACCATGGGCTTCGGAGCCTGGCGGGCGATCATCAGCTTGCTGATCAGGGCGCGGCCGAGCGAGCCGCCGGCCTTCAGCTCGGCGACGCGCTCCTCGTACTTGTCGCGGTCGGCGCCCGAGGCGGGGGCGAGCGTCCAGTGGTCGGCCGTCTCCGTCGCCTCCATGGCGCCGCCGTCGTGCCACTCGAGCTTGTCCCCCACCCACCAGCTGCCGTTGGGGAGCATGAGGTGGATCAGCCCCTCGGGCTGGGCGGCGTGGACCGCCTCGAGCCGCGCGGGGACGGCGTCGGCGAAGGAAGCGAGGATGGGGTCCCGGGGCGGCGGGTCCGCGAGCGGCGGCAGCGGCGCGCCCTTCTCGGGTCGCCGCATCCCCCGCAGGCTGAAGTTCGCTTCGATGTAGCGCAGGCGGTCTTCGATGCGCCGCTGCCACGAGCCGCCACGACCGGGGTTCCACCGCGACGTCTGGGCCGCGCCGCGGCGCGCCGCGGCGAGCCACCGCCAGGCCTCGAGGGCGTCCCTCCGCTCCCAGGCCACCAGCGAGAGCCCGTAGTACACCTCGGCGTGGTCGCGCCCTTCGGCGTCGGCGAGCAGGTCCGAGTAGATCCCACCGGCGCGGTCCAGGTTGCCCGCCTCGAGCATCCGCCACGCCTCCCCCAGCCGGTTCGTCAGCTCCCGCGACGTCTCCCCGCCGAGCGCCGGAGACGGCGAGAGCGCGAGGACGACACACGCGAGCAGCGCGCACACGAGGGGAGATCGAGGGGTCAACGGGCCTCCGGTACGGCGGCGGAGTCTAACAAGGCGCAGTCGCGGTCCGATTCATCAGTGGGACCAGACAGTGCGGGTTGCAACACGGTTCCCACGGGGCGCACGGCCCCCTACAGTCCCCGCTCCCCCGCGCTCGGCCCACGTCCCGTGGCCCGCCGAGCCCGCCCGCGGCCTCCGAGCCGCCACCCCCGATGACCGTCACCCCCCGGAGGCATGAGCGCTGATCCGCTCGCCCTCGTCCGCTCGCTCGTCCCTCAACCCCCACCCGGCGCCGCTCGCGAGCGGCTCGTCCTCGAAGGCGTCCGGTTCGTCCACTGCGCCTGGCCGCGCTGCCGGTTCGAGCGGCTCGTCGTCAGCCGAGTGCTCCTCCAGTCCTCGGCGGGTCGCCGGTTCGTGGCGGCGCGGCGCAGCGAAGGGGTCCCCGTCCACGAGGTCTCGCCCGAAGTGTTCCGGTCCGTGTCGACCGCGAAGCGCGCCTCGGGGATCCTCGCCGTCGTCCGGGTCCCCCCGGCCCGGCTCCCCGCAGAGCCCGGCAGCCCCTGGCTCGTCGTCCGCTCCATCCGCTCCCCCGGCAACCTCGGCAGCCTCATCCGCACGCTGGCCGCCCTGGGGGGCGGGGGGCTCGTGGTCCTCGGCGACTCCCTGGACCCCTGGGAGCCCGACGTCGTCCGAGCGAGCATGGGCGGGATCTTCGCCATCCCCGTCGTCCGCACGGAGTGGACTCCCCTCCTCCGCTGGAGCCGCCGCCACCGGGTCCGGATCCTCGCCGCCGAACCGTCCGGCGACGCCGTCCTCGGCCGGTTCCGCCTGCCTCGCCGGGTCGCCTTCTTCCTCGGCGACGAGCGCCAAGGCATCCATCCTCGCGACCTGCGCCGCTGCGACGGGACCGTCGCGGTCCCCACCCACCCGCCCGTCCCCTCCCTCAACGTGGCCCAGACCGGCGCGATGCTCCTGTGGGAGGCGCAGCGCAAGGGGTGAGGACCCGCGCTCGCCGAGCCCGCGGGGACCCGCTGACCACTACACTCCGCGCCCGTGACCCTCTCCCTCGCCACGCGCACGACCCTCGGAGTCGGTGGGCCCGCCCGCCGCCACACGCGGGTCACCGCACAGGAGGCTCCGGGGGTCCTCGCCGACGCGCGCGACGCCGCCGAGCCGGTCCTCGTGCTCGGCGGCGGAAGCAACATGCTCGTCGCCGACGCGGGCTTCCCCGGCGTCGCCCTCGAGCTCGTCGCGTCGGAGCGCCCCCCGATCCGACGTGACGGCGACCTCGTCCACGTCGACGCCCACCTCGAGTGGGACGCCCTCGTCGCCTGGGCCTGCGCGGACGACCTCGCGGGGATCGAGTGCCTGTCGGGCATCCCCGGCCGGGTGGGTGCAGCGCCCATGCAGAACATCGGCGCCTACGGCCAGGAGATCGGCGAGCGCCTCGTGTCCGTCGACGCCCTGGAGATCGCCACCGGCGCCGTCCATACCGTCGCCGCCGCCGACTGCGCTCTCGGCTACCGCACCTCCCGCTTCAAGCACGCGGAGAAGGACCGCTGGCTCGTGACGGGCGTCACCCTGCGCCTCGCGCCCGGCGGACCTCCGACCCTTCGCTACGCCGAGCTCGTGCGGCAGGCGGAGGAGCACGGCGCCACCAGCCTGTCGGCCGTGCGCGACCTGGTCCTCGCCATCCGCGCCCGCAAGTCCATGGTCCTGGACCCCAGCGACCCCGACGCCCGCAGCGCGGGCTCGTTCTTCACCAACCCCATCGTCCCCGAGTCCGTCGCCGACGACGTGCGCGCCCGCGCGGCCGGCCCCGTCCCCTCCTGGCCGACCGAGACCGGCACCAAGCTCGCCGCCGCCTGGCTCATCGAGCGATCCGGGTTCACCCGGGGCTGGGGGGACGGACCAGCCGGGCTGTCCACGAAGCACACCCTGGCGGTCGTGAACCGGGGCGGGGCCACCGCCGCGGACGTCACCAAGGTCGCCGCCACCGTCCGCCGAGGGGTCCGCGACGCCTTCGGGATCACTCTCGTCCCAGAGCCCGTGTTCGTCGGCTTCGCCGAGGGATCCGATCCGTCGGCCGTCCTCGACGCCGCCGAAGCCGCGCTGTAGGAACCCCTCTCCGCCACGAGGAGCCCCCATGACCCGCCAGGAGAAGGCCGCGAAGATCCAGGAGATCCTCGACGAGCTCTACCCCCACGTCCCCATCCCCCTCGATCACACCGACGCGTTCACGCTGCTCGTCGCGGTCGTGCTGTCGGCCCAGACGACGGACAAGAAGGTGAACGAGGTCACGCCGGACCTGTTCTCCGTCGCAGACACACCCGAGAAGCTCGCGGAGCTGCACCCCGAGGACGTGCGCCACATCATCCGGCAGATCGGCCTCGCGCCCAGCAAGAGCAAGGCGCTCGTGGGTCTCTCCACCATCATCCGCGACCAGCACGGCGGCGAGGTCCCGCGCTCCTTCGAGGAGCTCGAGGCGCTGCCGGGCGTGGGCCACAAGACCGCGTCGGTGGTGATGGCCCAGGCATTCGGCGTGCCCGCGTTCCCCGTCGACACCCACATCCATCGCCTCGCGGCGCGCTGGGGACTGTCGAAGGCGAAGAACGTGAAGCAGACCGAGGCGGATCTGAAGGCGGTGTTCGAGCGCGACCGCTGGAACGATGCCCATCTCCAGATCATCTACTTCGGACGCGAGTACTGCCCGGCGCTCTACCACGACCTGTCGACGTGCCCCATCTGCGGCTGGGCCGCGACGAAGAAGCGGATCGCCGAGGAACGCAAGACGAATGAAGCCCGCAAGCACAAGCGCCGGCGCTGACGCTCAGCGCTCCGTCGGTACGCAAGAAGTAGTGAGTAGCTCGCTACTTCTTTGCGCGAGGCGCAGAAGGCCGGGAGCTGGCATCCATCGCATCCCGTCGGTGCATCCCCCGCAGAGCCAGCCCACGCAAGGCTCCTCGCCTCACCGCCGCCCTCTCTGGCACGCCGATTGCTGCGAGCGGGGGCATGGACACCCGACGCCTCGTCCAGCCGACCACCTGGAATCCGCTGGACCTCGACGCCCCTCCGCCCGCGGCCATGAGCCTCGATCGCGGACCCGGCATCCTCCCCGACGCGAACCACCGCCCCGAGCCCCAGCGCGGCCCCGTGAGCATTCCGGGACGTCGCGCCCCGCGCTCCGCCATGGTCCCCGACGCTCCCTGGGATCAGTAGCCTTCGACGCGAGCCGTTCATGAGCCGCAAGCTTCGTCGCCGAGGGAAGAAGAAGGTGAAGGGCGGCGCCCCGGTGGTCCAGCGCCGCGTGCGGCTCCGCCGTGAGGAGGCCCTCGAGCTCGCGAACATCAGCCACGGCTCGGGTCTCGAGGCCGCGAAGCGACACCTGCGGTTCCTCCGACCTCACCTCGACGACGCGGCGGTCCACGAGGTCGCCTGGCGGTGCGGGGACCCGCGAGGGCGCGGGGGGATCATCACCGGGTCCGACGAAGACGGCGACTACGCCGACATCGCAGTGACCGAATAGTCCGAGGACGCGAGCGGTCGAGCGGCCGCGTCTGGGGCCTCAGAACTCGCTCTTGCAGCCACACCCGCAGGCGTTGCTGAAGAAGTCCTCGTTCGGCGGGCAGACGAAGCGAATCACCTGGCACTGGGCCACGGAGTTGGACACGTAGGTGTACCGCGGGTCCGACGGGGCGGCGCAGGACTGCCACGAGCACGAGAACTCCTGGCAGGAGAAGAAGCCGGGCACCATTGGGTGCATCACGTTCGCGCAGTCGAACTCGGCGCTCGAGTCGCTGCCGCACCACAGCTCGGTGTGGCACGCCCCCGCCGGGTCGGCGATGTCCCCCTGCTGCCACTCCTTGCACCACAGGCCGTCGTCGCACTGGAGCGCCGCGATGCCGCCGCAGGTGTCACCCACGCCGTCGCCCCACGCGTAGGTCACGTCCGCGTCCCCCGACTGGAACCCGAAGGCCCGCATGGTCAGCGGCCGCGTCACGGCGCCGGAGATCACGATGTTCTCGTAGCCCCAGTTGCCGCCGATGCCGTTGTAGCCGGACCACTGGATGTTCATCCCCTGGTAGGTGATGGACTGCGAGCTCGCGCCGCTGAGCAGCCCGCTCGGCCAGGCAATGATCTCCGTTCCGTCGATGCCGTCGATGAGCTGGATGTCCAGGTCGCGCCCGCCGCCCGCCTGCAGCTCGATCTCCACGTTCACCTTGCCCACGGGGATGTCCCCGATGGTGCTGATGCCGTTCTGGGGGATCCACTGGGCGAAGGCCCCGTCCCCGATCTCGTAGCAGGTGGGCTCAGCGGAGAAGGAGTAGGTGACGTCCGAGTTGCCGGCCTGGTAGCCGTACGCCTTCATGATCAGCGAGCGGTTCGTCGTCCCGTTGATCTGGATGAACTCGTTGCCCTTGCCGTTCGGCGTCTGGTCGCCGTTGTAGCCGGACCAGCAGTACTCGACGCCCTCGTAGGTGGTGCAGGCGTTCGCGGGGCCATTGAGCAGGCCGTTGGGCCAGGCAATGATCTCGGTCCCGGTGGCCTCGTCGATGAGCTGGATGTCCACGTCGTTCGCCGACGTGAGCTCGATGTCCACGTTCACCTTGCCGGACGGGATCGTCCCGACCTCGGAGAACGCGGCCTGCGGGACGAACTCGACGAAGTTCCCTTCGCCGGAGGTGCAGTCACCACCCCAGTCGAAGCTCGCGTGCGCGGGCGTGGCAAGCAGGGTGAGGGGCAGCAGCAGGAAGCAGGCAGCGCGGAACATCGACTCTCTCCATCGAACAGGGGCTCTGGTGGGAGCCCCGGATCGCGACGATCGGACCCTTTCCGACCGTGCGGGGCCGAGGTTCCTACTTGGGGCGCGCCGGGGGAGTCAAGGGCCGTCCGAACAAAGTCCCACCTACCTCCTCGCCGTGTGCCTGCCTGCCTCCTCGCCGGGTGCAGAGCCCCCGGGCGACCCCAGCCCTCACGCCTGCGCGAAGTCGTTTACCATCGCCGCCGCGCGGCCCCTCGGACCCGGCCGCCCGGAGTGAACATGAACCTGCGACCCTTCCTCTTCGCCGCCCTGCTGCTCACCATCCCCGCCTGCGGAGATGACGCCGAGCCCACTGGTCAGAAGCTCGCCCCGAACGGCGAGCCCGAGTCCGACACCGAGGAGGAGGAGGACCTGGGCGGCGTGGAGACGAAGACCGCGCCCGGCGCCGCCGCCAAGGCCAACACGGAGCCCGCGGTCGCCGAGGCCGACCCGCTGGCGGAGGCCCGCAAGAGCTACCACCCCGGGCTCCTCGATCCGAAGCAGGCCGCCGACGAGGCGCCCGCCACCTACACGGTGAAGTTCGAGACCACCAAGGGCGACATCCTCATCGACGTCACCCGTGAGTGGGCCCCCAACGGCGCGGACCGCTTCTACAACCTCGTCAAGATCGGTTACTACGACGACGTCGCGTTCTTCCGCGTCATCGGCGGGTTCATGGCCCAGCTCGGCATTCACGGCGACCCGCAGGTCAACAAGGTCTGGCGCGCCGCCCGCATCGACGACGAGCCGGTCAAGGGGACGAACAGCCCCGGCATGGTGACCTTCGCCATGGGTGGGCCCAACAGCCGCACGACCCAGATCTTCCTCAACCTCGCCGACAACAAGCGCCTCGACGGCATGGGCTTCGCGCCCTTCGGCAAGGTCCAGGACATGGAGGTCCTCAAGACCATCCACAACGGCTACGGCGAAGGCGCTCCCCGCGGCCGCGGCCCCCACCAGGGCAAGGTCCAGGCCGAAGGCAACGCCTACCTCCGCGCCGAGTTCCCCGAGCTCGACTACATCAAGAAGGCGACGATCGTCGAGTAGAGGCGCGGCCCCCCGGTCGCCCGCTGCCCGATCGCCTGCCGGGCGCCCGTGGCAGGATCTGTCCTCCGTTCCGGAGGGGTTCATGATCCGCTGTTCGCTCGCCCTGGCCATCCTCGGCTGCTTCGTCGTCACCCCGGCCCTCGCCCAGACCGGTGGGCCTGACGCCTACGGGTACCGCTACTTCCCAGAGACCTACGACTTCGTCCCGCTGGCGACGACGAGCGGCTCGGTCGCCACGTCCATCGCGTTCTCCGGGGGGGAGGCGGTCACCCTGCCCTTCGCCTTCCCGTTCTACGGGAATACCTACAACGACGTGTGGGTCGGGGCAGAAGGCGGCCTGACCTTCGACACGTCCGAGGTCATCCCCGACGCGAACAACTGCTTCCCCGCCACGGCGTCGGGGGCGCCCGACATCGCGATCATGTGGGACAACCTCAACCCCCAGTCCGGCGAGATCCGCACCTGGTCCGACACGGCGAACGGCCGCTTCATCATCTCCTGGGAGGACGTCGCCCATCACCCGAACAACGGGTCGGCGAGCTTCCAGATCCAGCTCTACGACACCGGCGACATCCAGTTCCACTACGAGGACGTGGACTGGGGGAACACCGTCTCCAACTTCGGGGTCAGCGCCACCGTCGGCATCCAGGACAACACCGGCGGCACCATCCTGAACGGCAACCACCTGGAGTGGTTCTGCAACAGCCCGGTGCTCTCCGACGGGACCGCCTTCACGTTCTCCTCGTGCCAGGACGCGGACGGCGACGGGGTCACCGACCTCGCCTGCGGCGGTGACGACTGCGACGACACCTCCACCGCCGCGTACCCGGGTGCGCCGGAGCTCTGCGACGGCAACGACCAGGACTGCGACGGCGTCGTCACGGACGAGAACGACGACGACGACGGCGACGGCGAGACCCCCTGCCAGGGCGACTGCGACGACACCGAAGCCCTCGTGCTCAGCACGGGTACCGAGGTCTGCGATGGCCTGGACAACGACTGCGCCAACGGCATCGACGATCCCTTCGACGGCGACGGCGACCAGTGGGCCACCTGTGTCGGGGACTGCGACGACACGGACGCAAACATCTACCCGGGCGCCCCGGAGATCTGCGACGGCGAAGACAGCAACTGCGACGGCACGACCATCGACGAGTACGAGAGCCCGGACGGCTCGCTGTTCACCACCGCGAACAGCTTCTTCCGAGGCGGGATGTTCGTGCCCGACGAGCCCACGTTCCTCGAGACCATCGAGATGTGGCTCGACCCCGACGGCACGCCCGGCGCGCCGCGCACCGTGGTCTGGCTCGTGTACGAGGGCGCAGATCCCCTGCTCGGCCTGACCAAGGTCAAGGAGGTCTCCCAGCAGATCCCGAGCACGGGCGCCGGCTGGTACGGACCCCCGGACGGGGCCGGAGGCACCTCGCCCCTCGGCGTCGCGATGCAACCGGGGATGTACTACGCCATCGGCGCGTGGTGGGACGGGGTCGTGGGCTACGGCTACGAGACGAGCCCCGGCTTCCCCGCGGACACGGGCTGGGGGGAGCAGGTCGGCGGCTCGTCCGACGGCCCCTGGTCCTCGCCCCCTACGAGCTCGCCGAACCTCGGCTCGTCCACCAGCTACGACATCCGGGTCTTCACCGGCGGCGAGGGCGACTTCGACGGCGACGGCGATCTGACCTGCGAGGACTGCAACGACACCGACGCCCTCGCCTCGAGCGGCGCCTCCGAGGTGTGTGACGGGACGGACAACAACTGCGACGGCGTGCTCGCTCCGGCCGAGGGCGACCCGGACGGCGACGGCTACCTCGGCTGCGACGACGACTGCGACGACGGGGACGCGAACACCTACCCGGGCGCGACCGAGGTCTGCGACGGCGCCGACAACGACTGTGACGGCGACATCCCCGCCGAGGAGGATGACGACGACCTCGACGGCACCGCCGCCTGCGACGACTGCGACGACAACGACCCGGACCGCTACCCCGGCAACCCCGAGGTGTGCGACGGCGTCGACAACGACTGCGCGTTCGGCGTCCCCGACGACGAGGCGGACGTGGACGCAGACGGCTGGCGCCCCTGCAACGGCGACTGCAACGACGCCTCCGTCCTCGCCACACCGGACAACACGACCGAGCTCGGCGGCTGCAATGACGGCGTCGACAACGACTGCGACGGCGCCATCGACGACGAGGACCCCGACTGCGAGGGCGCCGACGACGACGACGCAGCGGACGACGACGACGCAGCGGACGACGACGACGGGGACGACGACGACTCCCCGGGCGGGACCGCGGGCTGCGAGAACTGCAACAACTCGCTCGCCGGGCCCACCGGGTCCGCCGGATTCGCCCTGCTGCTCCTGATCCCGGCCCTGCGCCGCCGCCGCAGGTAAGTTCCCCCGGTGGGAACCACCCGTCGACGATTCCTGACCTACGGCTTCGGTGGGGTCGCGCTGCTGGCCCTGCCGGCCATCGGCCTGTCGCTGCGCAAGTCGGTCCTCGTGCCTCCCAAGGCGGAGCTGCTGACGTTCAGCGAGCGCCAGTACTCCACCCTGGTCGCCGTCGCCGACACGCTCTGCCCGGGCGACGGGGACCTGCCGAGCGCTCAGGACGTGGACGTCGCCGGGCAGCTCGACGTCCTCTTCTCCCGCTGCCACCCCGGGGTCGGCTCGGACATCGCCGCGGCCTTGGACCTCATGGAGAACGCCCTCGCCGGTGCCCTCCTCGACCAGCGCTTCCAGACCTTCACCGCCTGCACGGCGAGCGTCCGCGCCCAGGTGCTCCTCGACTGGTCCCTGAGCGCCATCACCCTGCGGCGCGCGGTGTTCAAGGCGCTCCGCGGGTTCGTGATGGCCGCCTACTGGGGCTCTCCTGGGACGTGGCCCGCCATCGGCTACGCGGGGATGCCCGACTACTCGGACGTGCCGTCGCCGCCGCCGTTCGACGAGTGGATCGCGAGCCAGGAAGCGGGGGGCGGGGCTCCCGACCAGCCCACCGCCGCAGACGACGTCCCCGGAGCGACCCCATGACCGGCAGCATCGTCAGCGCCGCGACCTTCAAGGCCCCCCAGGAGCTCGACTGCGACGTCTGCATCATCGGCTCGGGGGCCGGCGGCGCCGTGCTCGCGGCGGGCCTCGTGGAGCAGGGCCTCGACGTGGTCATGCTCGAGGCGGGGTCCCACTACACGCGCAAGCACTTCGTGGGGAACCAGCCCTGGTCCTTCGACCACCTCTACCAGGAGCGCGGTGGCCGGGCGACGGAGGACCTCGCGGTCACGATCCTCCAGGGCCGCAGCGTGGGCGGCACCACGACCATCAACTGGACCACCTGCTACCGCACCCCGGACCGCATCCTGAACCACTGGGCCGAGGTCCACGGGGTGGACGGGATCGACTCCGCCTCCCTCGCTCCCCACTACGAGGCCGTCGAGCGGCGCCTGAACATCCACGAGTGGCCCCTGTCGGCCGCGAACGCGAACAACCGCATCATCCACCGCGGCGGACAGGCCCTCGGCTGGGAGACCCACGCCCTGCACCGCAACGTGCGCGGTTGCGTGAACAGCGGCTACTGCGGCGAGGGCTGCCCCGTCGACGGCAAGCAGGCCATGGCGGTGAGCTACCTCGACGACGCCGTGCGGGGCGGGCTCCGCCTCATCGCGAACTGCGAAGTCCAGCGCATCGGCTGGACGGGCCGCCGCGCGGAGACCGTCCACGGGATGGCGCTGGACCCGGACTCGGACCACGCCCTCGGGGTCGAGGTCACGGTGCGCCCGAAGGTCCTCGTGAACGCCGGCGGCGCGATCAACGGGCCCGCCCTGTTCCTTCGCAGCGGCATCGAGGCCCGCGGGATGATGGGCAAGCGCACGTTCATCCACCCGGTGTGCGGCGTCGCCGGGCAGTACGAGGAGCTCATCGCTCCCTGGGCGGGCGCGCCCCAGTCCGTCGCGTGCCACGAGTTCGTGGACCGCGGCCCGGACAAGATGGGCTACTTCATCGAGACGGCCCCGCTCCAGCCGATGCTCGCGTCCACGGTGGGCTTCCTCTTCGGCGCCGACCACGCCACGTACATGAAGGAGCTGAGCCACAAGGGCGTCATCATCGCCCTGGGGATCGACGGCATCCTCCCCCAGGACGTGGGCGGCAGCGTCGTGATCAAGGGCGACGGTCGCGTGTGGCTCCGGTACGAGATCCAGCCCTGGCTCGCCGAGGCCATGCGCGACGCCCACGTGGAGATGGCGCGGTGCCACTTCGCCGCGGGCGCGACCTCCGTCTCCACCCTGCACGCCGACATCGTCGAGCTCGACAGCGTCGATCAGCTCGACAGGCTGCGGACGGCCCCCTACGGCGCCCACCAGCACAGCATGTTCACCGCCCACGTCATGGGCGGCTGCGCGATGGGCGGCGCGGCGGAGACGAGCGTCGTCGACAGCGATCTCGCCATGTGGGACTTCGACAACCTCTTCGTGGTCGACGGCTCGGTGTTCCCCACGTCTCTGGGCGTGAACCCGTCCCAGTCCATCTACGGCCTCGCCCACCGGGCGCGCGCCAGGGTCGCCTCCGCCGTCTGATCACCGGGTGTAGTGTCCCCCCGATGTCCCGCAGGACCCGCCGCAGCGACTCGGAGAGCATCCTGATCCTCGGCCTCGGCGGGGTCGGCTACTACCTCGCCAAGCGCCTGTCCCACGAGGGCTACGCCATCACGGCGATCGAGTCCTCAGCGGAGAAGATCCGCCGCGCCGACGACGAGCTCGACATCCGCCTCGTCCGCGGCGATGCCCTCTCCTACGCGTCCTACCGCGAGGCGGGCATCGAGGACATGGACTACCTCATCGCCGTCACCGACAACGACGCGGTGAACATCATGGCGGCCCAGATCGCCCACAGGTGCGGGGTCCGCCGCAAGATCGCCCGCGTCCGCTCCGTCGAGGTGATGGACAAGGACGCCATCCTCGGCCCCGAGGATCTGCACATCGACATGGTCATCCGGCCGGGTGAGCTGACGGCGCGAGAGATCGCCCGGCTCCTGGAGATGCGCTCGGGGAACATGGTCATCGAGGTGGGCGACGGGCAGCTGCAGGTCATGGCCGTGCGCGTCGAGGAGGACTCGCCCCTGTCCCACCGGACGCTGCGGGACCTGTCCGCCGAGTACAGCCACTACGACTTCCGCGTCGTGTCGATCGCCCGGGGCATCCACACGATCATCCCGGCGGGGAACGTGGAGATCCTCCCCCACGACCACGTCTACATCCTCGCGGACGCCGACCATCAGCAGGACTTGATGAACCTCGCCCGGATCCCGCCCGACGGCCCCCACCGGGTGCTCATCGTCGGCGGCGGGCTCGTGGGGAGGCGGGTGGCCGCTCTGCTCGAAGGGATCTGGCCCGTCACGGTGCTCGAGCGCGACCACGCGCGCGCCGAGGAGCTGACCTACTGCCTCAAGCGCACCCAGGTGCTCCACGGCGACGGGTCCCACGCGGACACGCTGGAGACGGCGGGGCTCCTGTCCATGGACACCATCGTGTGCGCCACCTCGGACAACGAGACGAACATCATGACGAGCGTGCTCGCGAAGCACCTCTTCACGGACCGCGACCGCATCGACCACAAGGGCAAGGGCCGCACCATCGCCCTGGTGAACCGCGAGGAGTACCAGGTGCTCGCGTCGACCATCGGCGCGGACATCGTGCTGAACCACAAGGTCCTCGCCGGCAACCGCATCCTCAAGTACGTGCGCCGCGGCCGCCTGCTGAACGTGTCGCACCTGCATGGATGCGACGCCGAGGTGGTCGAGCTGGTGGCCGAGCCCCACAGCCCCATCACCCGCCGGCCGCTCATGGAGATCGGGACGATGAAGGACAAGATCATCATCTGCGGAGTGATGCGCGAGAGCGGCTGGAAGGTGGCCGTGGGCTCGACCCACATCCGCGCGGGCGACAAGACGGTCGCCATCTGCGAGTCGTCGGAGCTCCCCGCGCTCCAGCGGCTGTTCCGCCACACCTGAGCGCCTCGTGAACCCCCGCGCCATCCTCCACGTCTTCGGGACGCTGCTCCTCGTGACCGGCGTCGCGATGCTCCTGCCCGTCGTCTGCGCGCTGTTCTATCCCGAGGACGGCGACTTTGGAGCGCTCCTGAGCGGCGCCGCCATCACCTGCGGCCTCGGCTTCCCCCTGTGGTTCCTGTTCCGGGGGCACACGGACCTCGGCACCCGCGACGCCATCTTCATCGCCGCGTTCGGCTGGGTGGTGATCTCCGCGGTGTCCGCGCTCCCGTTCGTGTTCGAGGGCTCCATCCCCGACTTCAGCTCGGCGTTCTTCGAGATGATGTCGGGCTACACGACCACCGGCGCCACCACGCTGTCGGACATCGAGGCGGTCCCCCACGGCCTGCTCTTCTGGCGCAGCCTCACCCACCTCCTCGGCGGCATGGGGTTCATCACGCTGGCCGTGTTCTTCATGCCCTACGGGATGGGCGGCACCCGGATGTTCCGCGCCGAGTCCAGCCCCGGCCAGGTCCTCGGCCACGAGAAGTTCCTGCCCCGCACCCGGGACGCCATGAGCTTCCTGTGGGCCATCTACCTGGGCCTGAACGCCATCCAGGTGGTGCTCATGTCGCTGGGCGGCATGCCTCTGTTCGAGTCGCTCTGCCACGCCTTCGGCACGGTCTCCACGTCGGGCTACTCACCGCTGAACGCGAGCATCGGCCAGTACGACAACGCCTACTTCGACTGGGTGATCGTCGTCTTCATGTGGCTGGGCGGCGTGACCTTCATGCTGTTCTACGCTCTGCTCCAGGGCGACTGGCGGACGGTGGCCCGGAACACAGAGCTGCGCTGGTATGTGGGCTTCACCCTGTTCTTCGTGGGCGGGGTGACGCTGGCGCTCTGGGGAGCGGGGACGTACGGGCCGCTGGACTCGCTGCGGTACTCCGCCTTCCAGGTGATCTCGCTGCTCACCACGACCGGCTTCTCCACGGCTGACTACGAGCAGTGGTCCCCGGCGGCGCAGGTGCTGCTGTACGTCGTCTGCTTCGTGGGGGCCTGCGCCGGCTCGACGACCTCGGGGATCAAGGTCATCCACTACGTCATCCTGTGGAAGTTCCTGTCCGTGGCGGTCAAGAAGATCTTCTTCCAGCCCCTGACGGTGCTCTCGGTGCGCGTGGACGGGCGGCCCGTGGACATGCTGATCGTCTACCTGTCCATGGCCTACTTCACCGTGAACATCGTCCTGATCCTCCTCGGGGCCATCGTGATGTCCGTCACGGACGGGCTCGACGTGACCTCGTCGGTGAGCGCGGTCATCGCGTGCCTGATGAACATCGGGCCGGGCTTCGGCGACGTGGGGCCCACCCACAACTTCGGATTCATCAGCCCGGCGGGGAAGTGGTTCCTGTCTTGGACGATGCTGGTGGGCCGCCTCGAGATGTTCTCCGCCCTCGTCATCTTCTACCCGAGCTTCTGGAGGGGTCGATGAGCCTCCGTGACGACCTGCGACGGCGACTGCTCGCCCACGCCCCCCTGGACGCCACCGAGGCCGAGCACCGGCGACGGATGCTCGCCCTGATCGAGGTGGACGCGCCGTTCTCCCGCAAGCGCTTCGACCCCGGCCACTTCACGGCCTCGGCGTTCGTCCTCAGCCCGGACGAGACGAAGCTGCTGCTGATCCTGCACGGCAAGCTCGGCCTGTGGCTCCAGCCCGGGGGCCACATCGACGCGGACGACGCGGACGTGGTGGCCGCCTGCCAGCGCGAGGTGGCCGAGGAGACGGGGCTCACCGACGTGGAGCTGCTGGGCGACGGACTCCTCGATCTGGACATCCACCCCATCCCCGCGAACCCGAAGAAGGGCGAAGGCCCCCACGAGCACTTCGACGTGCGCGTGCTGCTGCGGTCGAGGACGTGGGACTTCGCGGCCGGCTCGGACGCGGTGGACGCGCGCTGGGTGCCCGTGGACGAAGTGGTGGACGCGGGGACGGACGACTCGGTGCTGCGCGCGGTGCGGCGAGTGCAGGCGCGATAGGCCGCTCGTCGACCCGCGACCCCCGCGGAGCGCTACCGGGCAGAGATGAGGATGCCGTCCAGCCAAGCGGCAACGTCGAGGTTGGAGAGGTCGGCCTCGATGTCCGTCGCGATGACCAGGGTCTCACCGAGGAGCAGCGCCGCCTCGCTCATCCCGTCGAAAGGCCAGGCGTCGTTGGACCCGGCGTGCTCGATCGCAGGGGCCTGCCAGCGCCCCGTCTCCAGGGCGAAGGCAGCGGGGTCCTCCCCGACGACGGCGATGACCTCGATCGGCTCGGCGTAGGCAGCAGCCCACGCGTCCGCGGCGGCCAGGGCAGCCACTCCCGGGGCCGGCGCCTGCGGGTCGACGAACACGATGACCACGTTCCGCCACTGAAACTGGTCCACCGTGACGAGCTCCCCGAACTGGTCGCTTCCGATGATCTCCGGGACCGTGGACCCAATGTCCCACCCACGGTTGGAGATCTGCTGAAGTGGCAAGTTGTTGACCCAGCGGGTCCGGCAGCTCGCGACGCTGGGGAAGGTGTCCCAAAGGTCCACGCGCCGCTCTTCGCAGAGGGACCCGCAGACGGCTTCGTCGGTGTCATCCCAGCAGATGCCGCTCTCGGGATCGAAGACCTCGTTGCTGCCCTCGATCTCGTCTGCGTTCGGCGCCCCGTCGAGGCCCTCGATCTCCTCCAGACACGAGAGGTAGGCGCCGCATTGCTCCTGAGGCGTCCGCTCCGCTGCGGGCTGGACGCTGAGGGTGTCGTCTCGGTAGAGCTCGTCCTCGCAGGCTCGGTCGGTCGGGTCGGCGCAGTCGCCACAGCCGGACACGAAGAGGAGGGTGAGGGAGAGAGCAAAGAAGCAAGCGAGGCGCAGAGGCATGGGGGCTCCGGGGTTCGAGTGTCGGGCCCACGACATGGCATGAGACGTGCCAGCGATCCGGGTCTGTCCGCCGGGGGTCATCGATTGCCCGCCGCAGGAGGCGAGGCTTCCCGAGGCGCTACCGTGCCTCGCCATGACGGACCTCCTCCGATCCACCGTCGCCCTCGCCGTCCTCGTGCTCGCCGGCTGCGGGGCGCCCATCGACGAGCCGGATCCGGACCCGGAGCCCACCCCCGAGCCGCCGCTGGCGTGCGACGACATCACCTCCGAGTACGTCGACAACGAGGCGCCCGACGCGCCGCCATGGTCGGGGACCATCTTCACGTCCCCCGCGATCCTCACCGAGGACGACCCGACGACGTACGGCGGGCGGGTCTACGACGGGGTGGGTACCCGCACGACCTACGACCGCCGTGAGGCCGCGTGGGTCGAGACCGAGGTGCACCTCTTCACCGCCACCTTCGACGACCAGGAGGTGGAGGTGCGCGTGAACACCGAGTTCACCCTGGAGGAGGCCGAGGAGCACGGCGACACCTACCTGCCCGCCATCGGGCGGCTGCCGCCGCTCCTCCTCGTGGACGTGGACACCGTGACCATCCACGGGGGCGACGAGCCCTTCGGCGGAGGCAACCGGGACCTGCTCATCCACACCCTCCAGGGCGATCGCTACATCGCCGACGGGATCCTCGAGGAGACCTTCGCCCACGAGGCCGCCCACACCTCGCTCGACGGCCACCACGCCGCCACGCCCGAGTGGATCGCCGCCCAGGAGGCCGACGGCGGGTTCATCTCCGACTACGCCGAGGAGTGGCCCCAGCGGGAGGACGTGGCCGAGTCGGTGGTCCCCTACCTGGCGTACCGCCTGCGTCCCGAGGCCTACGCAGGCTTCGAGCTCACCGCCGTCGCGGACGCCATCCCCAACCGCGTCACCTACTTCGACTGCCTCGATCTCTCGTTTCCCGCTACGGTCTCCGGCGATGAGTGACACCGTGACCGAGTCGACGGAGACGTCGACTGCGCTCTACCTGCGCGACACCCCGCCTCCCCTGCCGAAGGAGCACCTGCGGGGGTTCGAGCGGCTCTCCGTCCCCCTGTTCGACACGCTGAACAGCGTCGAGTGGCTCAAGCGCGCGGGCCAGATCGTGACCCGGCACGTCAGCAAGAACTGGATGTGCTTCGTCACCCGGAACCGCTGGGAGCTGCACGGCATCGAGGAGCTGGTGGGGCTGAAGCCTCCCGCCGGCGTGCTCCTCGTGGCGAACCACCGCACGTTCTGGGACATGTTCGTCGCCAGCGCGGTGCTCTACGACCACGTCGCCTGGATGGAGAAGATCGTCTTCCCCGTGCGGGCGAAGTTCTTCTACACGAACCCCCTCGGGGCCCTGATCAACTTCGGCCTCGCCGGCAACGGCATGTGGCCGCCCGTGTTCCGGGACGACCGCAAGCCGCTCCTCAACCCGACCGCCGTGACCCAGATGAGCTGGATCCTCGCCCGCCAGGGCACGGTCCTCGGCATGCACCCGGAGGGGACCCGGAACAAGGGCGACGACCCGTACACGTTCCTGTCCGCGCGGCCGGGCGTGGGCTACCTCATCCGCGACGCCCACCCGGACACCCTCGTCCTGCCCTTCTTCCTCAGCGGCGTCACAGGAGACCTCCTCGGGGAGATCCGGCGCAACTTCAAGCCCGAGGGCCAGCGAGGGGACAACTTCCGCTTCTGGTTCGGCGAGCCCATCCGCGTCGGGGACCTGGACCGGAGCAAGCCGGCCCGCGAGCTGAGCGAGGACATGCTCTCCGTGGTGCATGGCCTCGCGATGAAGGACCGGGAGTCCCAGCGGAGCAAGGGCCTCCTTCCGGCGCCCGCCCCCGAGGACGCCGCCGCCACCGCGTGATCCGGCCGGGGGCGCGCACCCGTGCAGCGTTCGGGGCAGAGGGGATCGGGTCAGCCAGACCCTGAGGGGCGCCACGGGTAGACTGACAGCCATGCGTTGTGCTTCCCGGCTGCTCGTCCTCGCCGCGCTCCCCCTGGTCGCCTGCACGGTGCCCACCAACCCGTCGGACGACGCCCCGGCGACGTCGACGTACGTGGCCGGCACGGTCACCCTGGCGGACCCGACCGGGGCCGAGGAGGCAGGCGGGGCCACGTTCGTCTTCCGCTACGACTGCGCGAATCCGCCGGCGCCGGAGGGCACCGGCCGCCCCCTCGACTTCCTCGTCATCGACGAAGGCGACTACGACCGCGGCGTCGCGGCCTTCACCTTCCCCCAGGTGCCCCCCGAGAGCTGCTGGATCCTGACCGGCTTCGTGGACCGGGACGGCGACTTCGACCCCTTCGTCAGCATCACAAACCAGGTGACCGCCGGGGACCTCGCCATCGGCGCGGAGGTGGTGAACGTCGCCGCCGCCGAGGGGGACCTGGTCACCCCGGTCCTCGACGTGGACCTGGAGGCGGGGACCCTCGTGCCCCTGGACCGGCCCGCCTTCACCGCGACCGACGTCGCGACGGGCGAGGCGGGCGGCGCCATGGCGATCGGCCCTGTCGCCGGCACCACCGACAACACCTACGTGCGCCTCCAGACCACCGACGTCGACAGCGACCTGACCGACGTGGCCAGCACCGCCTTCACCCTCGTCTTCGCCGAGGACAGCGAGGGGACCGGCTGGCCCGACGACGCCAACGGAGACGGGCTGCCGGACGTGGTGTGGCCCCGGGTGTTGTTCATCAAGCTCGACCCCGCAGACCCGACGGGCCTGACGTCCGCCGATCCGCCAGTGGTCCTGCCCGGCGTCGTCTTGCCCCTGGACCCCGACGACTCCGTGAACGTCGACACGAACCGGGTGCTCCAGAGCAAGCTCGCCGGGCTGCCCTTCGACGGCGCCCAGGTCCTGCCGGTGACGGACCTGACCGTGGTCGTGCCCCCATTGGTCGTCACCGACCTGGCGACGCGCAGCACGGCGAACATCGAGGACGTGCGGGCCGGCGGGACGGACGTCCTCGGCGACTACCAGATCCTCGTGATGAACAGCTCCGGCCAGACCTGGGCGTTGCCCAACGAGCTCGCAGCGGCCGACGCCGGCCAGGGGGCGCGCTTCACGGTCGCCGAGCCCGAGGAGCCCCTGCCGCCACGGGGCGTCGTGGGCGGGACCATCACGACGGCCGACGGCGAGGCGCCCGACGGGATCACGCTGATCACCGCCTTCGACTGCGCGTCTCCCCCGCCCCCCGAGGGGACCGGGAGCCCGGTGGATCTGGCGTCGCTGCCGCCGTCCGCCTACGTGGACGGGGTGGCGAGCTACTCCTTCGGCACGATCCCCGCGGAGAGCTGCCTGATCATCACCGGCTACGTGGACAACGACGCCACCTTCGCGGCCCTCTACAGCACCACGCAGCTTCCCACCGCCGGGGACGAGCAGCTCGACTCGGTCGTCGTGGAGACGGGGCCCGCGGACGAGAACGGCCTCGTGGCGCCCGTGCTCGACGCGAACCTGAACGTCGCGATCACGGTGCCCATCGAGGTGCCGTCCTTCGTCGCCCCCAGCGAGGTGGTCATGACGCGGTCGCGATCGGTGGGCGCCACGGAGACGGTGGTCCTCCAGCTGGACGCCGCGGACCACGCCTCGGCGATGCACACCACCGCCGACCCGGTCTTCACCGTGGAGTTCGCCCCCGACCTCGACGGGAACGGCCTGCCCGACGACCTCAACGGCGACGGCGTCCCCGACGTGATGTGGCCTCGGGTGTTGTTGCTGCGCCTCGATCCCGACGATCCCGAAGGCGTCGCCACGACGAGCCCGCCCATCGTGCTGCCGGGGATCGTCCTGCCCCTGGACACGACGAACCCGGCGGTGCTCGCGACGAACCTCGCGCTCCAGAGCGCCATTCCGGGCGTGGGCTTCGACGGGCCGGTCGGCTTCTTCGAGACGCTGACGGTCGCGGTGCCGGGGCTGGTGGTGACGGATCTCGCAACGGCGTCCACGTCGCCCATCGAGGCGGTCGCCCTGTCGGGGGCGGAGGTGGACGGCGACTACGCGATCGTCGTGATGAACAACACCGGGCAGACCTGGCAGATCCCCAACGAGTCCGTGCTCTTCGGGGCCACCGACCAGGCGGCGGCCTTCCGGGTGGAGGAGCCCGACGAGGACGCGTCGGGCTTCGGTGCCATCGAGGGCACGATCACCACGTCGGACGCCTCGGACCCGGGGGGCCGGACCATCCTCTTCCGCTTCGCCTGCGAGGCTCCGCCGCCCCCGGACGGCGCGGGGCTCCCCCTCGACTTCCTGATCATCGACGAGGACGAGTGGAGCGAAGGCTCGGTGGACTACCGCTTCTCGGGCCTCACCGCGGGGACCTGCCAGATCATCACCGGGTTCATCGACCGCGACGGGGACTGGGACGGTCTGTACGGCACCGCGAACCAGGCATCGGCGGGGGACTTCGTCATCGGCGCACGCGTGGTGAACGTGCCAGCGGCCGACCCGGGGACCGGGCTCGTGCCGGACGTGGTGAACCAGAGCGTCATCGCGGGGCTCACGGTGCCGCTGGAGCGGCCGGCCTTCACCATGGTGGACATCGCGAGCGCCGGGCAGCAGGCGCCGACGATGGAGATCGCCGCCTCGGTGGGTGAGACCGAGAGCGTCCTCATCCAGCTGACGACGGCCGACGTGGAGTCTCCCGTCTGCTCGGCGACGTCGCCTCTGTTCACGTTCACCTTCGCGCCCGACGTCGACCAGGACGGCACGCCCGAGGACTTCAACGGGGACGGGATCCCCGATGTGGTCTGGCCCCGGGTGTTCGTCAGGAAGCTCGACGAGGGCGACCCCGCCGGCATCGCGGACCAGGACGACCCGCCGGTGATCCTGCCGGGCATCATCGTCCCGCTGGACCCGACGGACCCCTTCGAGCCGACCACGAACCTGGTGATCCAGCAGACGCTGGCCGGCATCCCCTTCGACGGGAGCACCCCCTTCCCGCAGACGTCCCTGACGATCGCCGTGCCGGGCCTCGTGGTCACGGACGCCGCGACCCAGACCACGGCCCCCATCGAGGCAGTGGCCGGGTCGATGGACGTGGAGGGCGAGTATCAGGTGCTCGTGATGAACAGCTCGGGCCAGACGTGGTCGCTGCCGAACGAGGCCGCGATCTTCGACGTCGCCGGACAGGACGCCGTCTTCATCGTCGAGTAGGCGGAGGCTGGCTCCGCATACGCCGAGCCCCTAGGGTCATGGCCATGCCGAACCCGACCCGCCGCACTGCCCTCGCTCAGCTGTCCGCCGCCACCCTCGCCGGGTGCGTCGGTGGTGGGAGCAACGACGACGACTCCGCCGCCAACGACGACGACAGCGTCGCCAACGACGACGACAGCGTCGCCAACGACGACGACAGCGCGGCCGGGTGCGAGCCGAGCAGCCCCGCGACGGAGGGCCCCTACTACCCCGAGGAGCCGCCGGTGCGGGCGGACATCAGCGAAGGCATCGCCGGGGTGACGCTCGACGTGGACCTGCAGATCGTGGACTCCGCCTGCGCGCCGCTCCAGGGGGCTGAGGTGGACCTGTGGTGCGCCGACAAGGACGGGCGCTACTCGGCCACCGAGGACTTCGGGACCCAGAACGAGGGCTGGCAGCGGGGGCAGCAGACGACGGATGCGGACGGCCGCGTGCGGTTCACCTGCGTGTTCCCGGGCTCCTACCCGGGGCGCTGCATGCACCTGCACGTCAAGGTCCGGGCGGACGGGCACCCCGAGCTCACCACGCAGACGTACTTCCCCGACGACGTGGGGGCCGAGGTCCTGACGGACCCGGACTACATGGGCGCGGCGCAGACGGTGAACGCGGCGGACGGGATCTTCGCGGCGGACACGCTGATGGACGTGCAGGGCGACAACGCGTCCGGCTGGAGCGCGGTGGCGGTGCTCGCGGTCGCGGACTGAGCCGCCGGGCTCCGCGCTACTGCGGAGCCTCGACCTCCCGCGTCGTCTCCTCCGTCCAGACGCCCACGGCGTCCGGCGACGCGTCCATGCCCTGGTCGCGCATCACGAAGATCCGGGTGCGCACGGTGAACGCCGGCAACGAGCTGGGCCCCCAGACGTCCCAGTGGGCCTGGCCCGCGAAGCAGATGCAGTCGACGAGGTTGTTCACGTAGGCCCCCACGGGGACGCCGCACTGACCCGCCGCCTCCACGACCATGGAGACGACGAAGAGGTCCTCCTCCGCCTCGTTGAAGCGGGCGCCGAGCTGGTCGCCGCTGGTGATCGTGGTGCCGTCGGTGGCGGTGAGGGGCCCGAACTCGCTGAACCTGTCGCGCGCCTCGGCGGCGGTCGGCAGGAACCAGGACTGGGACAGGGCGCCGGCCTCGCTCAGGTTCCCGGAGCCGTCGAAGACGACGACGTCCGAGAGCAGCGTCCACTCGGGCTCGTCGAGGAGCGGCGGGTTCCGGCAGGGGACGACCGGGTCGGCCGAGTCGTCGTCGTCGACCGCGTCGTCGTCGTCCGCCGCGTCGTCGTCGTCGACCGCGTCGTCGTCGTCCGCCGCGTCGTCGTCGTCTGCCGCGTCGTCGTCATCGGCGCCGAAGGTGCCGCCACCGCCGCAGGCGGGCAGCGCGGAGAGGGCGAGGAGGGCGAGAAGAAGAGCCAGGCGGTGCATGGCCGCCTGTGTTGCGGGGGGTGTTCCGGCGGGGCGGGCACCGGGACGCCCGGTGGGAGCACCGAGGCCCCGGGAGAGGGCGTCGACGCCCGGAGCACCCGGGTTGGCGTCCATCCGGTCCCACAGGGGTGTGATTCCCCACGAGCTGCCTTAGGGTTCCGGCGTGCTGCGCAGCAACCTCATCGGGACCTTCGTCGCCGCCGCCGCCTTGAGCGGGGGCGTCGCCGTCGCCGAGCCGACCTGGGTCGAGCTCGAGCCGCCGGAGGTCAAGCTCCTCGACCCGGGCGAGGGCCCGCGGGCCGAGCTGCGCTACCGGTTCCCGGCGGGCGACGTCCAGACGGTGCGGCGCGTCCAGGGCTACGAGCTGGAGGCGAAGCTCCCGCTGGGCGCCGGGGAGCGCGACGCGGGCCAGGTCATCATGGAGTTCACCCTGGAGTCGGTGCCGCGCACCGGCGACGCGCCGATCGAGGTGGAGGCGCGCCTGGTCTCTCTCGAGGGGCCCCGGGGCGCGGGCGAAGGCCTCGAGGCCGACGGCCGGATCCGCTTCGACGACCGCGGACGGGCGGTGGCGGTGCGCTGGAACCAGACGCCGGCCAGCGCCGAGCCGGCGATGGTGATGCTCCAGCGATTCCAGACCCGGGCGGAGGGCGTGGCGACGCCTCTGCCCGAGGAGCCTGTCGGGGTCGGCGCGCGGTGGCAGGTGCGGCAGCTGGTCGAGCAGGGCACGGGGCGCTTCGTGATGCTCGCCGACTGCCGGCTCGTCGCGGACACCGCGGACGGGCTCGACATCGAGTGCCGCTTCGGCCACGAGACGGACGGCGCCACCTACACCCTCGGCGCCGGCAAGGGGGCACGGACGGTGGAGCTGAAGGAGTCCCAGGTCGACGGCAAGGCTCTGGTGATGCAGCCGACGGACCGGCTGGCCCCGCTCCGGGAGGACGGCGACCTGCACACCTTCGTCAAGGCGAAGGCGAAGCGGGGTCTGCTGCGGATCAAGGTGACGGTGGACACGTCCGAGCGCTGGCAACAGGTGGGGGACTGACCCCCACCAGGCACTACGCCAGTCCCAGGCCGGCCAACAACGCCTCCATCGCGGCCCGCTCCCCCTCCAGGGTCACCACGGCGCCTTCGACGAGCGTGTCCAGGCGCGCGCGCCCGAGAAACAGACCCCCGATCGCCATCGCAGGCCCCGCGACCACCACGTCCGGGGCCGTCGCCGCGCCGTCGCGCACCTCGATGGCGCCGCTGCGCCCCGAGACGCCCCGGCCCGCCGCGCCGAGCTCCACCGTGAACACCCCATCCCCCGGCCGCAGCTCCAGCGTCCAGCGCCCATGGTCCCCGACGTACCGCCGCTGGAGCGACAGCATCGCCCAGCGCATGTCCATCCGGTCCCCCTCCTCCGGCGCCACCAGGTAGCGCGCGCCGAACCGCCCCAACGCCAGCACCACCGGCTCCAGCTCCCGCCCCGTCTCCGTCAGCGCATACGGCGCGCGCCGCCCCGCCTTCTCCACCAGACCCGCCGCCTCCAGGTCCTTGAGCCGCTGGGTCAGCAGCGCCGGCGGCACCCCGGTCAGAGCCTCGCTGATCTCCCCGAACCGGCGCGGCCCCAGCAGCAGCTCCCGCACGACGAGCAGCGTCCACCGCTCCCCGACGACGTCGAGGGCCTTGGCGACTCCGCAGAACTGGTGATAGGGTCTGCTCACTTCAGAAAATGAAGTATAGCGATCGGAGCCCCGCCATGCACTGGATCGAGCCCTCGACCCCTCTCACCATCGTCTACGGCGCCATCGTCGCCGCCGTGGTGATCGCGTTCCTCGCCGGCGTCCGCCGGGTCGCTCCGGAGCGGCTCCCCCTCGTTGCGGGCATCACCGTCGCGTGGCTCGCCCTCACCGGACTCCTGTCCGGCTCCGGCCAGCTGGAGGCGCGCCTCCCGACCTCGCTCTTCCCCTTCATGGGTGCCTGCAACCTGCTGACGCTGGGCGTCGCGCTGTCGCCCCTCGGCGCTCGCCTCGCCACCCTCCCGCTCGCCGCCCTCGTGGGGTTTCACGTCTTCCGCCTCCCGCTCGAGGTCGTGCTCCACCGGCTCCACGCCGAGGGCACGCTCCCCATCACGATGACGTGGGAGGGCCGCAACCTCGACGTCGTCACCGGAGTCCTCGCGCTGCTCCTCGTCCCCCTCCTTCGTGGCCCGGTGACGCCCCGCAAGCGCGCCCTCGCCATGGTCTTCAACGGGGTCGGGCTCGCCCTGCTCCTCAACGTGATGGTCACCGCGATCCTGTCGAGCCCGGTCCCCTTCCGGCGGTTCATGGCGGACCCGCCCGTGCAGCTCGCTTTCCACGTGCCCTGGGTCTGGATCGTCCCCGTCTGCGTCGCCGGCGCCCTGGGCGGCCACATCGTCCTGTTCCGCGCGCTGCGCGCCCCGCCCGGCTGACCGGCGCTACATTCCCGCGGATGACCGACCGCTACCGCGCCGACGCCCGCGAGCTGAACGAAGCCGGTGACGCCATCGTCGTCCACTGGGGCGACGGCCACGTCAGCATCTATCCGTTCGCATTCCTCCGCGGCTACTGCCCCTGCGCCGCCTGCCAGGGCCACGGGGGCGGCCCCGCCACCTGGCAGGATCCCCCCGCCGACCTCGGCCTGACCGGTGTCCGCCTCGTCGGCGCCTACGGGATCAACCCGGTCTGGAGCGATGGCCACGACACCGGGATCTTCGCGGACCGCAAGCTGCGCCGGATGTGCCCCTGCCCGGACTGTCTCGACATCACCGAGCCCGGCGCCCCCCTGCGCCTCCTCCCCGAGGAGCCCGCGTGAAGACCTGGGCCGAGCCCGGCACCCGCCAGTTCGTGCGCGAGCGCGACCCCTGGGGGATGCTCTGCCGCCGCGTCGAGCCCTTCCAGGGCAAGCTCGCCACCCACCCCATCTACAGCCGCGTCCGCAACCTGCGCGGCCTCCAGATCTTCATGACGAACCACGTCTTCGCGGTGTGGGACTTCATGACGCTCGCGAAGACGCTCCAGCAGCGCCTCACGTGCATCACCACCCCCTGGGTCCCGCCCGAGCATCCCGCGGCGGCCCGCCTCGTGAACGAAATCGTCCTCGGCGAGGAGACCGACGAGGTCCGCCACGGCGAGTACCTCAGCCACTACGTGCTCTACCTGCGCGCCATGGGAGAGATCGGCGCCGACCCAGCCCCGGTCGAGCAGTTCGAGGCAGCCATCCGCGCCGGCACCTCCCCCGCCGAGGCCCTGGCGCCCCTGCCCATCGCCGAAGGCACGAAGACCTTCGTCCTCCACACCCTCGCCACGGCCGACCGCCCCACCCACGAGGTCGCCGCCTCGTTGCTCCTCGCTCGCGAGGACCTCATCCCCACGATGTTCGAGCGCGTCGTCGGGGAGATGGACGCGCGCAGCGGCACCGGCGTCCGGGTCGCTCGCGCCCTACGCCACCGCCGCGACACCCTGCCGACCTGGGCCCGGCGCCTCGTCCCCGGCTCGGTCCGGGCCGCCGCCGACCGCTACGAGGCGGACCACCCGGACCCCCGCGCCTTCTTCCGCATCTACCTGGAGCGCCACATCGAGCTCGACGGCGAGGAGCACGGTCCCATGGGCCAGCGCCTGCTCCAGGATCTCTGCGGCGACGACGACGCCCTGTGGGACGAGGCCACCACCGCCGCCCGCGACGCCCTGCGCGCCCGGGTCGCCCTGTGGGACAGCGTGCTGGCGCACATCGAAGAGCAGGCCCTCGGCCCCGACGGCTTCCGCATGGACGGCGTCGGCACCCCCACGCGGAGCGCCCCATGACCCCCGAAGGACCCGTCACCGCGCAGCCCACCGACGAGCTCGACCCCGGCGCCGAGCGCCGCCTCGGCTTCCTCGGCGTCGTGACCCTGCACGTGGTCTTCATCGCCGCGACCGCGGTCATCGGCCGCGTCGCCCCCATCGACTCCGCCGACGCGAACGACCTGCTCTGGACCTGGATCAAGTGGATCGGGCTCGGTCAGGGGATCTACGCCATCCCCACGTGCATCACCGCCGCGCTGCTCCAGCGCTGGCAGATGCTCATCGGCATGGGCATCGCCATCGGGGTCACGCTGGTGGGAGGGCTGATCGCGCTGGCGATGCTCTGAGCGGGTCGCCCTGAGAGCTGCGCCGGTCGGCCGCGCTACTTCACTCCCGCGAGCTTCAGCAGCAGCGACTCCTCGAACTCCGCCGAGTAGACAACCCGCCAGGCGGCGTCCCCGCGCTTGCGCTCGGGATCCGGCGCGACCCACGCGAGCCGCATCATCGTCGGGCCCGGGTCCGGCGCCTCGGCCTCCTCCGCCTCACCGTCGACGGGCTCCGGCGCGGGCGGCGCGATGCGCGCCAGCGACGGGTCGATGTTGTCCACCACGTCGATGGGGAGCGGCGCCGGCTCCTTGCTGCCGTCCGCGGGCGCGACCACGAAGGGGTGCCCGCTCGTCGGGTCGTCCACGATGGCGAGCAGGTACCGCCCGTCCGGGTCCCAGCAGTACGAGCGGCTGTCCTCACTGACACGCACGTTCGCGATGACCTTCACGTGCGGGTCCTCGGAGCCGATCCGCCCCACGAACAGGTCGTACTGACTGCTGCCCGGCTGGTCCTTGTTGGACAGGTACGCGTAGCGCTCGCCGTCGCTCGCCCACGTGGGCCGCACCTCGTCGCTGTCCGGCAGCTGGAGCAGCGGCTTCTGCTCGAAGCCCTCGATGGCGAAGGTGAAGAGGTCCCCCTGCTTGCGGTCGTACATCTCGTGGAGCACGACCAGGTCCGTGGGGTGCCAGTCGGGCCACCGCTCGAAGTCCCGCGTCCAGGTCAGCTGCTCGGGCCGGGCGCCGGGGCGCACCTCGCTCGTCCAGAGGTCCGTCCCCAGGGGGCTGCGCACGGTCGCCACCACGCGGGAGCCGTCGTCGGTGAAGAACGCCTGCTCGTCGTCGCCCTCACCGCCGAACCGCAGCTTCATGTCCTCGATGAGGATGTCGTTCCCCTCGCGCTTGTGCTTCACGATCATCGCGTTGTGCACGGCGTCGGGGTGCCACTCGAAGGACACCAGATCCGAGAACGAGTTCGGCCCCTCCTTCGGCTTGAACGAGGGGTGCTTGTTGGGCCAGACGGTGCGGAAGATGCTGTCTTCGACGAGGCTGCGCGCGAAGTACAGCGAGCGGATCTGCCCCTTGCGCTCCTCGCGGACACCGTAGGCGACCCAGCTCCCGTCGACCCGCAGCTTCGGCCCGTACGTGGTGCCTTCGTGGAGTCCGGGCGCGATCTTCCGGGCCTCGATCTTCTTCGGCGCCGCCCAGGACGGGCTCGCCATCAGGACGCCCGCGATGAGCGCGGGCAACCAACGCAGGCGCATGCGACCTACTCCTCGGGGTTCGAAAACAGGTAGATGCCCCAGCCCCACTTGTTGTGCTGGCAGCGCGCGGCCATCACCTGGCCGTCGCCGGAGAAGGTCGCGTCCTGGCAGGTGGGGGGCATCTCGTGCTTCACCTTCTTCTTCTTGCGGTCGTACACCTTGACCGTGCGGTCGGTGCGCGTCGTCTCCTCGAACATGACGTAACGGCGCGTCTCCTCCAGGGAGGCGTTCTCGTAGCAGGTCTCGACGCTGCCGACGAAGTCCTTCGCCTTGCGTCCCTGCAGGTCCACCCAGAAGACCCCGCACGCCCCGCCGATGGTCGCGGTGAACGCCGCCGCCTCCGTGCTCTCGTGCAGGGACGCGGACGTCACGTTGCCCGCGTCGCCCGACAGGTCGTGGTAGACGTTCCGCCCCACGTCGACGAGGAAGAGCTGGTCCACCGTCGTGCGGTTCGCCGCGAGCAGCACCCGCTTGCCGCCGGTCCCGACCCCGAACACCGACAGCCGCGACCGCCGCCCTCCGTGCCACGCCGTCCACGCCTTCTGGTCCTCGATGGACACCGCGACCACCGCCGGCCGCCCCGCCACCTCGGCCGTGAAGGCGATGGCGCCCACGTCCGGCGACAGCACCGGGTTGCCCGGGTTGCGCCAGCCGCCGGAGAGGCGAGTGTCGGTCCGGGTCTCCAGGTTGATGATGTGGATGGAGCGGCCGCCGCCCTCCTCGATGGCCACGGCGAACCGGTTGCCGTCCGACGACAGATCGACGGTGGCGCCCCCCTTCACGTCCAGGGGCGCGACGGGGTTCGCGTAGCGGTGCAGGCGGTCACCCTGGAGCAGCACCACGTGCTCGTCCTGGGGCCGCGACGGATCGAGGCCGCGGCAGATGGACAGGAGCACCGAGGCGTCCGTCGACAGGCGCGGGGCGCGGCAGGACTCCTCCTTGAAGGTGCCCTCGTAGAGCCGCCAGGGCCCTTCGCCCGCGCGCCCGGGGACGGGCGCCTCCGCCCCCTCGACCACCGGGGTGGGCCAGGCGGACGCGCGCTTCATGGGGTCGATGAAGTAGGCCTCCTCGGCCAGGGTGACCGGCAGCTCCGACACGCTGGCTTCCTGGGGCCCCTGGAGCTTGGCGGCGCTCGCCGAGCCCGCGGTCAGCAGCAGCAGCCCGGCGCCGAGCAGCACACAGGAAAGAGAGGAGGGGCTCGTGGTGGCTCTCGTCATGGGGAGCGCGGTCTCCGCAGGTGCATCCAGCGCGCGCGATCCCTGTGCGCCGCGCCGGGGGCCAATCCTAGCCCACGCCCGAAAGGACCGATCTGCAGGGGCCGGCAGGTCAGGCGTCGGCGGCTGGCGCGACCCGGCCGGGGATGACCTGCGGCGCCTCGCCGGGTGCGGGGAGCTGCGGGTTCATGCGACGCACGCCCGCGGCGTTCACCTTCGCCATCATCTCCAGCGTCCACATGAACGGGACGACCTTCCAGGGCTGGAAGACCTCGCCCGCGAGCACCCGCAGGATCTTGCGCTTGATGAACTGCACCGGCGCGCTGTTCGGCGGCGGCCGCATGAAGGCCCAGCGGTACTCGTCCTCGTACCACTTGTAGATGAACCGGGTGAAGACCTTCAGCGCCCGCTGCTGCGCGCGGCGGTACCGCCCGAACGCCGAGGCGGGCACGAGGCCGCTGCCCTTCCTCAGGGCCCGGTCCGCGTCGCGGGCGAGGCGGCGGCTGCCCTCCATCGCGAGATGCACGCCCGAGCTGAACACCGGGTCGACGAACGCGCCCGCGTCCCCGGCGAGCACCCACCCGTCACCCGCCACCGCGGAGCACCGGAAGGAGAAGTTCGCCGTCGTCTCCACCGCGCGGGACAGGACCGCGTCCGGGCCGAGGCGGTCGTGGACGGCAGGAGTCTCGGCGACGTAGTCCAGGAAGACGTCGTCGGGGGTCCGGCCCTTCACCCGCGCCGCGAACGCGGTGTTCCGCACGACGAAGCCGACGCTGATCTTCCCGTCGGCGAACGGGATCGCCCAGGCCCAGCCGTCGGCGAGGGCGATGATGCCGATGGTGCCTGCGTCCTTGCCGGTGACCAGCGTCGAGCCCTCGTAGTGGGCGTACATCGCCACCATGTTCAGGCGCGGGTCCGGCGTGCGGAGCCCCAGGAGCTTGCCGATGAGCGACAGGCGCCCGCTCGCGTCGATGGTCAGGCGCGCCGTGACCGTCTTCGCCTGTCCGTCCGCCGTGGTCAGGTCGACGCCGCTGATGCGGGCGCTCGCTCCCTCGCCGTCCACGTGGAAGCGGGTGACCTCCGTGTTCTGGACCCCCTGAGCGCCCGCGTCCATCGCCGCGTTCCACAGGATCTGGTCGAACCAGGAGCGCTCGACGTTCCACGCCCAGTCGCCCCGCTTCGGGTTGTCGAGGCCGAAGTAGAAGTACTCGGGCTCGGCTCCGTCCGCGAAGTCGAACCAGGCGCCGTACTTGCGCGCGTAGGGGCCGTTCTCGAACACGTCGAAGAGGCCGAGCTCGTCCCACACCTTCGTGCTGTGGGGCAGGAGCGACTCCCCGATCCGGAACCGGGGGTGCTCCTCCTTCTCCACGATGAGGACCTTATGGCCCTTCTTCGCCAGGAGGTGGCCGCAGGTGGTCCCGGCGGGTCCCCCACCCACGACGACGACGTCGTACTGGTCTTCGATGGTCTGCACAGCGGCGCGCATCCTACTCCTGCCGATGCCGGACGCCACCGGTGCGGGCGGCTGGGATCCGCCCCCGGACGATTCGGGCAGTCCCCGGAGCCTGCGCTCAGCCCGAGGCGTCGCCGGGCGTCGGAGTGACGCGCACGAAGTCCTCGCCGACGGCGACCCACCGCCCGGCGGCCTCGGGACAGGGCGCCTCGTCGGTTCCCAGACCGCCCACGGGGACGAGCCGGGAGCCGCCGCGCCCTCCCCAGCCGCTCCACCAGTCGCCCACGGCGCCGCGACGGACGACCCGCGCCGGAGGGAGGACGCCATCGACCGGCTCCCACGCGCGCCAGACGTCGCCGTCGAGCGCCTCGAGGGTCTTCGTCCAGGTCGTCGGGCCATCCTCGAGCCGCCAGCCAGCGGCGGCGGGGAGGCAGAGGAGGCTGCGATCGGCGGGCAGGGGGACGCCGACGCGGGCGAGCGCGCCGTCCCACCACCCGTCGCCGTCCGAGTCCCAGGCGTCCGGGTCCGAGCCGAGGAGCCGCTCGACGCCGTCCGGGACGTCGTCGTGGTCGCGGTCCACGAGGAAGGCGCGGAGCTCCGCGGGGCGGTCGAGGAGGGCGTCGAGGAAGCGCCCTCGCGGCCCACGGGCGACCAGATCCTTCCGAAGCGCGTCGAGGTGCGTCGGGGCCGAAGGCCCCCACACCGAGTCCTGCCCGAAGAGCGCCACCCGCGCCTTGGCCAGCCGGCGCGACAGCTCGTAGCCGGCGCTCCGCTCGTCGTCGCGCGCGCGGTCCGGCGACCAGCGCCGGAGATCCGGGACCTCCGGCGGGAGCGACGGCGCGGTCCCGGCATGGAGCCCGAGGCGCCCGGCGATGCACTCGGCGAGGACCTGGGCGACCCCTTCGGAGAGCGCCGAGCTCCGGGAGTGGGCCCAGGCGTGGGCGATCTCGTGGGCCAGGGCTCCGCCTCCGACGTGGTCGGCGGGGTGGCGCGGCGCGAGGAGGATCGCCTCGAGGCCGGTCGCGTCCACGGTGGCGCGGCCCTCGGCCCAGTCGAGGTCGGACGTGTCGATGGGGACCACGTCGTGGGTCCGAGGCTCCCAGCCCGTGCAGGCGACGCCCGCGTCCCACATGCGGCTCGCGAGGCCGCCCAGATCCGCGTCGTCTGCGGCGAAGCGCGGGCCAGCCAGGGCGACGGTGGGCAGAAGGAGGAGGAGGAAGAGCGCGCGACCCACCGGCCGAGGCTACCAGCCGGATCGCCCACGGGCCGCCGGGGATCGTTCTGCGCGTTGACCCTTCGACGCTCCGCGCATAGTGTCCCGCCGCTCATGGCGCACGACCCCTCCCCGACCGATGCCGCGAAGCAGCCGTCCCACGGCGCGGACTACGACGTCGCGGTCCTCGGAGGGGGCCTCGCGGGCCTGACCTTCGCCCGCGAGCTGGGCTTCCGCCGGCCCGGGACCCGCATCGCCGTCCTCGAGAAGGCGACGCACCCGTGCCCCGAGTCGGCCCACAAGATCGGCGAGTCGAGCGTGGAGCTCGCGGGCCGCTGGTTCCGGGACACCCTGCAGCTGCGGGAGCACCTCGACGAGCAGCACCTGCCGAAGCTCGGCCTGCGCTACTTCCTCCCGGGCGACAAGCACGACATCACCTCCCGCCTGGAGTACGGCCCCCTGCTCAACAAGGTGCCGGTGCCGTTCCGGGGCCTGCTCGTGCCGAGCTACCAGCTGGACCGGGGGCGTCTGGAGAACTTCCTCGCCGAGGACATGCCCGCGTCCACGCACTTCCGCGATGGCGTCGAAGTGGTCGATGTCGAGCTGGGGGACGACGTCCACACCGTGCACCTGCGGGAGGACGGCGAGGAGCGGACCCTCCGCGCCCGGTGGGTCATCGACGCGAGCGGGCGGCGCGCCGTCCTCAAGACGAAGCTGGACCTCGCCACCGAGGCCACGCACCACTGCAACTCGGTCTGGTGGCGCGTCGAGGGCCGGATCAAGGTGGACGAGTGGAGCGACGACCCCGAGTGGGCGTCGCGGATCAAGGCCCCCATCCGCTGGCAGAGCACGTGCCAGCTCCTCGGCGAGGGCTATTGGATCTGGATCATCTCGCTCGCGCCGAACCGCACGTCGGTCGGCATCGTGGCGGACCCCCGCTTCCACGCGTTCCGCGACCTCGCCCGCCCGAGCCGAGCCATGGACTGGCTGCATGAGCACGAGCCGCTGCTCGCCGCGGACATGGAGGGACGGGAGGTCCTCGACTTCGCCGCCCTGCGAGACTTCAGCCGCAACAGCGAGCAGGTGTTCGACGGGCGGGCCCGCTGGGGGATGACCGGCGACGCGGGGCTCTTCACGGACCCGTTCTACTCGCCGGGGAGCGACTTCATCGCCATCGCCAACACCTTCAACCTCGACCTCGTCACCCGCGAGCTGGCGGGCGAGGACGTGGGCGAGCGGGCGGACAAGGCGAACTACTACTTCAAGCTCTTCTACGACCAGTTCATGCGGGTCTACACGGACCACTACTGCACGATGGGCAACCCCCAGGTCATGGCAGCGAAGATCGTGTTCGACAACGCGTTCTACTGGGGGTGGGCGGTGCTCGCGTTCCAGAACGGCGGCCTCACCGACGTGGACTTCATGGAGAGCTTCCACGAGGAGGTGCTGCGCAGCGTGTCCCTGCAGGGGCGGGCAGAGCAGTTCTTCCGGGAGTGGCACGCGGCCGAGAGCCCCGCGGTGGTGCCCGGGCAGTACATCGACCAGTTCGACGTGAAGACGCTGTGGGCCATCTACACCACGCTGATCCGCCCCATCGAAGGGGACGTGCTGAAGCGGCGCATGTCCGAGAACCTCGACCGGCTGGAAGCCCTCGCCGAGGTCATGTTCCGGCGGGCGACGAGGGGGAATCCCCGGGTGGAGGCGGCCGCGTCCATCGACTGCCACAAGCTCACGCTGGACGAGTCGCGGTGGGACGAGGAGGGGCTGTTCGACGCCGCCCCGAAGCAGCGCATCGTCGACCGGGTCCGCAAGGAGCTTCTCGCGCTCTGGGTCGACGGCTCTGTGGATGCCGCGGCCCGTGACGCCGCCATCAGCAAGCCCGGCGGGCCCGAGGCCGCGTTGGTGCCCCAGGCCGCGCCGGCCCCGCTCGATGATGGTGGAGTGTTCCCTACGTAGGGAGGTCCCGACGTAGGGAGCGCCCGACACAGGGAGGCTCGGGGCAGGAACGCTCCGGCGCTCAGCGCTGGATGACCACCAGCTCGGCGTCCGCGCCGTCGATGACGTGCAGGTTGCCCGTCTCCGCGTCGACGCTCATGCCGGCAATGACCTCGATGCCGTGCTCGGCGAGGGAGCCGACCACCGTGAGGGCGGCGTCCCCCATCTCGTAGGTGTAGAGCGTGTCCTCGAAGCCGAGGAGCACGGTGCCGTCGGGATCGAGGGCCATGCCGCCGAACTGCTGGTCCACGTCCGCGAGGGGGAACCACGAGAGGTCGCCCGCGCCGGCGCCGTCGAAGGTGGCCACGTCGGCCCGATCCACGTTCCAGTCGGCGTCGCGGGTCAGGGGGGCGCTGAAGATGCGGTCGGTGCCGGGGTCGTAGGCGAGGTTGTGGCTCTCCTGGGCGAACTCGGGGTCCATCCAACCGGGCTCGTAGCAGAACCACTGGGACAGGGTCTCCGCCTCGGTGTCGAGCAGGTAGCCGTCACCCACGGCGATCATCGCGAACTTGCCGTCGCCCATGGCCGCGAAGTCGTACCACTCGGACCAGACGTCCACGTCGGCGGCGGGGAAGTCCTGGAGCGCGAGCGTCTGCTGGGCGCCCTCGGCGTCGACCTTCCAGATCCCGGACCACGCGTCGAGGACGTACCGGTCGCCGGTGTTCGGGTCGAGGGTGACGCCGGTGATGTTCACGCTGTCGAGGCCGAGGGCTTCGGTGAGAGCAACGCGCTCGATCACCGCGCCATCGATCGGCGAGATGGGGTCCGGCTGGTCGCAGCCGGTGGTCTGCAAGAACGACACAAGGGCCAAGGGGACGATGGGAACGAGCTTGGGGAACGACATGGCTACCTCCGACATCCTGCCGCCCGAAGGAAGAGCAAGAGCGGTGCCAACCCGGCGGGTCCCCGCCGGGCACGCCGCCCCCGGCGCGCAGATCTCCCCGTAGACTCCCCGCTCCTCGCACCGCAGGAGTCTCCATCCCCTCCGCTCCCTTCGACCTCGTGCTCCTCGGCGCGACCGGGTTCACCGGCCGGCTCGTGGCGGCGCGGCTCGCCGAGGTCGCCCCGCCCACCCTGCGGTGGGCCCTCGCCGGGCGGCGGCCAGCGGCGTTGGACGCGATGGCGCAGGAGCTCGGAGGGGAGGTGGGGACCCTCGTGGTCGACGTCACCGTCGAGGAGGACCTCGAGCGCCTCGCGCGCTCCACTCGCCTCGTGGTGAACCTCGTCGGGCCCTTCCTGCACCGCGGCGTCGCCGTGGTCGGCGCGTGCGCGCGCACCGGGACGGACTACTGCGACCTGGCAGGCGAGCTGCCCTTCATCCGGCGCAGCATCGACGCGTGGCACGAGGCCGCCGTCGCGAGCGGCGCGCGCGTCGTCCACGCCTGCGGCTACGACTGCGTCCCCTCCGAAGCTGGGCTGTGGGCGGTGCGGGAGACGCTGAAGGAGCGGGGGCTGCCCCTTCCTGCGTCGGTCACGGGCTACATCGTGGAGCTGAAGGCGGCCATGTCTGGCGGATCGGCGGCGAGCCTCCTGGACCAGGGCGCGCTGCCGGCCGACGAGCGCGCTCGGGCGGAGGCCCCGCGGGGGCTGGGGAGCGGAGGCGCCGTCCCCGGGGAAGAGGAGCCGGCAGGACCCTCATGGGACGCAGCCCGCGGCGCCTGGACCACGCCCTTCTTCCCCACGATCATCAACACCCGGGTGGTGCGTCGGGGGATCGCGCTCTCCGACTGGCCCGACGGGTTCGCCTACCGCGAGGCGTTCGTGGGGGGCCGAGGACTCCCGGGGCGCCTGAAGGCACACGGCGCCTGGCTCGTGCTGCGCCTGCTCAGCGGGCTCACGCGGCGGGCCTGGGGTCGGGCCCTGCTGCGCGCCCTGCTCCCCTCCCCTGGCCGCGGCCCGTCGCCGAAGGCCATCGCCGCGGGAGGATTCCGCCACGAGATCGTGCCGACCCTGCCGGACGGGAGCCGCCCGCTGACGGTGGTGGTCGCCTGCGACGAAGACCCCGGCTACGGCGCGACCCGGCGGATGCTGACCGCGTGCGCTCTGGCGATGGTCGCCGACGGCTTCGCGGCCCCCGCCGGAGTGATCACCCCGGGCGTCGCCTTCGGGCCCGCGCTGGGGCCGATGCTGCGGCGGGCGGGGTTGACGGTGGAGGTGACGGAGGGCGGGTGACCGCCCGTGGAGAGAGGGCTAGGCCCCGCCTGCGCTCAACCCGGCCACGATCAGCAGCGCGTAGAACACCGTCTTCGGGATCCGCACGAGCGACGCGAGCGCCACCTTGGCGTAGGGGACCCGCAGGATCCCCGCGCTCCAGGTGGACAGCGCGAAGGGGATGGGCAGGAGCGCCGCGATGGCGACGCCCTCGGCGCCGTACTGCCGCATGTAGTGGGTCAGGCCCGGGTGACGCCGCGCCATCCACCCCTCGAGCTTCAGCGCGCCCCCGAACAGGCGCCCGGACCAGTACCCGACGGAGCCCGCGGCCACGCTCGCCGCGGAGACGACCCCGCAGATGGTCCACAGCCCGAGCCCTGCGCCGCGGGCGAGGAACACGAGGGGCTCGTTGGTCAGGGGGAGCGGCGAGGCGTCGGTGATGACGACCCCGACGGCCAGTCCCCAGAGCCCCCAGCGCCCGATGAACGCCTCGCCCACCGCCTGGAGCGGCTCCTTGAACAGGACGCCGGTGGCGCCGGCCACGGCGAGGATCACGATCAACCCCACCACCGCCTTGCGGATGAGGACCTTGTCGACGGTGTACTTGGCGCGCTCGTCGCCCTCCGGAGGCTCGACGCTCTCCGGGGCGTTCACGTCAGCCCCCGCGGCACAGGGGCGAGCTGGGGATGGTGCCGCCGCGCTCTTCCCACTGCGCCACCGTCCATGCGTGGATCGACAGGGCGTGGACGCCGGCGCCGAGCTCGTCGGCGAGCACCTTGTTCACGGCGCGGTGCCTCTTCACCCGGTTCATCCCGTCGAAGGCGTCCCCCACGAGCACCACCTTGAAGTGGGTCTCCCGGTTGGGCGGGCCCTTGTGCATGTGGCTCTCGTTCACGACCTCGAGCCGCGAGGGGGTGAACGCGTCGAGGAGCTTGCGCTCCATCTCCTGCTGCACGGGGCCGATGAACATCGCGCCGGCCTCAGTAGCGGGGGATCGAGGTGTCGATCTCGCGCGACCAGGCGTCGATGCCGCCCGCGAGGTTGAACACCTTCGTGAAGCCGCGCTGGACGTACGCCTCCGCCGCCGCCTGGCTGCGCCCGCCGTGGTGGCACTGGAAGACGATGGGCGTGTCCGTGGGCTGGTCGTTCAGCCAGGCCTCCCCCTCGGCGGCGAGGAGCTTCGCGCCGGGGATCCGCGCCGTGTCCCACTCGCGCTGGGTGCGGACGTCCACGAGCAGCGCGCCGTCCGCGATGAGGGCCTGCGCCTGGGCGGGGCCCACCTGCTGGACCGTCGCCGGGGCGTTGGGGTTGTCGATCTTGAAGCCCTGGCCCGCCGGGCCCGTCACGAAGTCGATGACGACGCCGTCAGCGCGCTCGGCGGACGCCCGGTCCATCACCAGCTCCACCCCGTTGGACTCCACGACCACGTCGATCGCCCCCTTGGCGCCGAAATCGAGGCCGTGCTGGAAGCGCGGGGTCACGGTGAAGCGCAGGCTCGCTCCCGGGGAGTCGGCGAGCGCTCCCTTGAACGCCTCCGCGGCGCTCGGGGTGATGGTCACGTTCGGCGGCGCGACCTCCTTCAGCTCGACCCCGAGTGCCTCGTGAAGCTCACCGTTGCCGTGCATCTCCGTGACGATGTCGCAGCCTCCGAGGAACTCGCCGTCGACGTAGAGCTGCGGGAAGGTAGGCCACTCGGAGTACTCCTTCATGCCCGTGCGGACCTCGTGGTCCGAGAGCACGTCCACGGTCTCGTACTCGTCGACCACGGCGTCGAGGATGCCGACGACCCGGGCGCTGAAGCCGCACTGGGGCATGCGCCGGTTGCCCTTCATGAAGAGCACGACCTTGTTGCTCTGGACCAGAGAGTCGATGCGGGTGCGGAAGTCGTCGGTGATCGGCATGGAGTCCTCGTGCGCCGGGGGGTGCGACCGGCAGGGCCACAGCAAGTAGCCACCGATGGGACGATCGTCAACCGCCGCCACCCTCCAAGGGCCACGGCGGGGCCTACTGCTGGAGGCGCTCCACGACTCGCACCGGGATCTCCGCGTCACCGACCCCCGCGAGCTCCACGTACGTCCGGTACGCCTCGAGCGACTGGTGCCGCAGCCGCTGGAGCCAGTGGACATCCCCCAGGGCGAGCCACGCCTCGGCGTTGTTGGGGACCACCCGGACGACCTCGGCGAGGATCTCGCTCGCGCGACGCCGCTCGCCCCCGTCCGCGAGGATCGCCGCGCCGTCCACCAGACGCTCCACCAGGGCCTGGTTGGCCCGCACCTGGAGCTGGCCGGGGATCGGGTACGCGCCGTAGCCGGGTCGGAGGGTGATCTTGTCGGGGAACATCTGGGAGCTCGCCGACAGCACCGGGGGCTGGGCCAGCAGGGCCATCATCGTCTCGGTCGCGCCGCGCAGGTCCCCCGCGTCCCGCTGCTTCGTCGCTCGGAACCACGCGTTCTGGAGGAAGGCGAAGAACACGCGGTCCTCCCCGTTCGTCACGTGGCGCGGCGGCGGTCCCAGGCGCATCGCGACCCCGCGGGCCGCCTCCACGCGCCCGTCCGCCAGCATGAGCTCGATGCGCTGGGCGCCCACCTCCCACGGCGTGCGCACCTCGGCCGTCTCCTCGGTGAAGTCCTTGCCCCGCACCCGCCACAGGCGCACGCAGCGGGCCTCCCCCGTCCCCGACTCGGCGCTGCAGGGGAAGTCGAGGAGGAAGACGCCGCCGCCCATCTCCAGGTTCCACTCGGACGCGGGCCCGTCGGCGATGGACTGGACGAGCTGCCGCTCCTTGCTGTCCCGCAGCTGGGCCCAGAGCGCCCCCTCCGTGCGGCCTCCGTCCGCCTCGGCCGTGCACAGGTCGTAGGTGATCTTCGTGCCGTCGGCGCCCGTGATGGTGCCGCTCCGTCGGTCGGTCACCCCCTCGTCGTCGCACTCGAGCGTGTCCGCCCCCGCGAAGCTGGGAACGGCGAGGAGGGCGAGGAGCAGCAGGCACAGCGGTCGCGGCATCGGCGAATGATAACGTCCGCCGCCATGCCACCCAAAGCCCTGGTCGCCGGAGCCACCGGATACACCGGCCAGCAGGTCGTCGCCCACCTGCGCGAGCGGGGCGTCGACACCATCGCCCACGTCCGGCCCGACTCGTCGAAGCTCGTGGACTGGACGAACCGATTCGAGGCGCTCGGCGCCGTCGTGGACACCACCGCCTGGGAGTCCGAGACGATCGCCGCCATGCTCGCCGATCGTGCCCCCACCGTCGTCTTCGCGCTCCTCGGGACCACCCGGGCCCGCGCGAAGCGCGAGGCCGCCCAGGGAGTGCCCCCCGAAGCGAACTCCTACGAGCGCGTCGACTACGGCCTGACCGTGATGCTCCTGGACGGCCTCGCGGCCGCCGGTCTGCGGAGCACCCGCTTCGTGTATCTCAGCTCCGAGGGGGTGAAGGAGACGAAGAACCCCTACCTCGCCGTGCGCCACCGGATCGAGACGCGGCTGCGCGCGGGCGAGCAGCCCTTCACCATCGCGCGGCCCTCGTTCATCACGGGGCCCGACCGCGACGAGAGCCGCCCCGGCGAGTCCATCGGCGCCGCCTTGAGCGACGCGGCACTCGGACTCCTGGGCGCCCTCGGCGGGCGAGCGACGCGGGAGCGGTACCGGTCCATCACGGCCCGGGAGCTGGCCGGCGCCCTCGTCCACTTCGGGCTCTCGAACGAGGGCGCGACGAGGACGCTGCGGGGGGACGAGCTGCGCGGCTTCGGCTGAGCCGCCGCGCCGGGTGGTGGAGAGAGGCACGGAGGGACAGACAGGCGCCGCCGGGCGCGCGGGTCAGCGCGGGAACAGGGGCGTCGCCTCGCCGGACTCGACGTCGATCGTCGCGAGGTTCCCCTCCCAGACCTGCAGGATGCCGCCGAGGCCGTCGAACCGGGGAGGGCCGATGGCGGGGACGCGGAACCGCGCCTCGCCGTCGGGCACGGTGCGCACCTCGAACCCGGTGACGCCGCCGCCGAGCTCCACCGGCCGGGCCATCCAGCGACCGTCTCCGCTGAGCTCGGGGCCCTGGATCCCGGGAATCGGCAACGCCGGCCGCAGGCCCCAGGCTTCGTTGTAGAACCGGACGGACTGGTTGCCGTCGGTCACGATGGCGGCGGTCTTGCCGTCGTCGGACCAGCGAACCGTCCCCACCGAGCCGTCCACGTGGATCCCGTCCTCCGGCAGGCCCGGCCCCGTCAGCTTCGACAGACGACCCAGCCGGCGGCGGCCGCGGCGGAAGTTGCCGGTGGGCTCGGCGAGGCTCCCGGCGACGCACTGCAGATCGTGGTCGAGCGGCAGCTCCTCCACGGATCCCGACGCGTCTCCTGGCCGGGAGACGGTGCCCGCTGCGTCGGCGGGGAAGGCGAAGGTCTCGTGGCGGTAGGGCCCGGACTCGGTCTGCATCCTCCAGATGAGGTCGCCGGCCTCGGTCTGGCACGGCCACCGGATCGCCCCCTCGCGGCGCAGCAGCCAGACCCGGTCCGTGTCCAGGTCCCACGCCAGGATCTCCTCCCCGCCGAAGACCACCACCCGCTCCCGCCGAGGGTGTCCCGCGAACAGGGGACTGTTCCCGCGGACGAGGTGGTCGACGCAGACCTCCTCCGCTCCCCGGCCGACGCACACGGCGAAGGCCCCCTCTCCCCCGAACAGCGTGGAGCGCCAGGACCGCCGCAGCTCCACCCAGCCGTCGGCGCTCTCCGTGACCCGCTCCGTCCGCGGGTGGAGCGGGGTCACCGCCACCGGCGTCCGGTCGACCGAGAACAGCCGTGGCCGCGTGTTCCCCTGGGAGATGACCACCACGGCCCGTCCGGTGCGGCGGTCGACTTCGATCACCTCGTCGACCCAGCCCGTCTCCAGCGGAGCCCGGGTGAGGAAGAAGGACATGGCGCCCGCCACGGCCATCCCGAGACCCGCGATGGCGGGGACCAGAGCCTGCCAGCGACCGGGGACCCGCTCCCACGTCGAGAGCGCGAGCCCCACCGAGCTCACGACGCCCACCGCGGCGAGCGGAGCCAGGGCCGCCTGCTGGTGGAGGAAGAGCGCCTTCCCGACCAACCAGGTCCCACCGACGGCGACGGCCCCCACCGCAAGACAGACACCGGCGGCGGGCAGGAGCCCGACCCCCCGCGACCGCAGCAGCGACGCGCAGGCCCACAGGGGCACCGGGCCGATGGCGAGGAACGTGCCGAGCCGTCGCCACGCACCATCCCAACGCATGAAGTCGGGGGGTTCGACGAGGCCCAGCGACGCGCCGGCCACGAGGAGGACCACGAGCATCCGCCAGGTCGACGCGCGCACCCCCGCCAGCGGGTCGGAGGCGCGCGCGCTCGAGACGAACCAGCTGCCGAGGAAGCCGAGCACCGCGGCGAGGAGGAGCGACCAGATCATGAGGAGATCGACCAGGATCTCGGAGCCGAGGACGGCCTCCGCCGAGGACTCGCTCGCCCGGCCCAACCGGGTCGCTGTACGCAGGGGGAGGGCCAGCGCCAGGGCCTCGATGGCCCAGCCCAGCGCGCGGCTGCCGCGTCGTGACGATCCTCCCACGTCTCATCCTACGGCAGCCCCGCCGGAACGGACCACCGGTTAGGCTCCTCGCGTGGCGCGCATCCTGCTGATCGACGACGACGGCCCCCTGCTGGACGTGCTGTCCCTCGCCTTCGAGGACGCGGGGCACGAGGTCCGCACTGCTCGAGATGGGCGCGCGGGGCTCGCGGCCGTGGAGTCGGAGGCGCCGCAGGTCGTCGTCTCCGACGTGAACATGCCCGGCGTGGACGGGTTCACCCTGACCCGGCGCCTGCGCGAGGCCGGAGACCTCACGCCGATCGTCCTCCTCACCTCCCGCGACAGCGAGATCGACGAGGCCCTCGGCCTCGAGCTCGGCGCCGACGACTACGTCACGAAGCCCTTCTCCACCCGCGTCCTCCTCGCTCGGGTGGCGGCCCTGCTCCGGCGCGAGGCCGCCCGGAGCGGCGGACAGGCCGAGCAGCCGAACACCGTGGGCGCGCTCGAAGTGCACCCGGAGCGGCTCGAGCTTCGCTGGCGCGGGCACCCGCTCGTCAGCACCGTGACCGAGTTCCGCCTCGTGCAGGCGCTCGCGAGCCGTCCCGGGGTCGTGTTCAGCCGGGACCAGCTGCTGCGCCTGATCCGCGACGACGACTCCGTGGTGGTCGCGCGGATCATCGACACCTACGTGCGCCGCCTGCGCCGCAGCTTCGAGGGGCTGGACCCCGACTTCGACCGCATCGAGACGGTCATCGGCGCGGGGTACCGCTGGAAGGACGCGTGAGGCTCCGCTCGCTGCGCCTTCGGGCGATGCTCGTCGTCTGCGGCGCCGCGGCGGCCCCTCTCCTCATCATTGCGTTCTCCGACCTGGAGAACTGGCCCTTCCGGATGACCGTGGCCGTCATCGGGAGCGCGGCGGTCATGGCCTGGTGGCTGGGGTGGCGGATGGTGCGGCCCCTGCGGAGCCTCCAGCGGCAGGCGCGCGAGCGGGCCGCGACAGCGGCTCCGGGCGGAGGGGCGCCGAGCGAGCACGCCCTCGTCCTGCCGAGGGACGACGAGTTCGGGGATCTGGCGGCGGCGTTCAATGCGCTCCTCGCCGCGCTCGAGCAGCGGACGCGGGCGAACGAGTCCTTCGTCGCCGACCTCGTGCACGAGGTGAAGAACCCTGCGGCGGCGGTGCGCGCGGCGGCCGAGGCGTTGGAGCGCGGTCCGGCGGACGAGGCCCGCCGGGAGCGGCTGGCTCGGGTGCTGCGGGACAGCTCCTCACGCCTGGACGCGGTGGCGTCGCGGTTCCTGGAGCTCGCCCGTGCGGAGGCGGGGCTGTCCGCCGAGGAGCGGACCGACGTGGATCTGCGGGCGTTGGTCGAGGGGCTCGTGCGGGAGGTCTCGGCGGCGCATCCGGACGTGTCCTTCACCGCGACCTGCGTCGACGCGCGGGTGTTCGGGGTGCCCTCGGCCCTGGAGTCGGCGGTGAGGAACCTCCTGGAGAACGCCGCGTCCTTCGCGCCCCTCGGCGATGGGGCGGCGGCGGTGACCGTGAACCTGGTCGCTGAGGGAGAGCGAGCGGAGCTCTCCGTGTCCGACTCGGGACCCGGCATCCCCGCGGAGGACCGGGAGCGGGTGTTCGACCGGTTCTTCACCCGGCGCGACACGGGGAACGGGACGGGGCTCGGGCTGGCTCTGGTGCGCGCCGTGGCCCGGTCTCACGGTGGTGACGCGGTGGCGGTGGAGACGACGACGGGGGCCTGCCTGCGCTGGTGGGTCCGCCGCTAGGGAAACCTCAGGCCGGGGCGCGGAGCTCGACGACGAAGCGGCTGCCGCCTCCATCGCGGTCCTCGTACCAGGCGTCCCCGCCGTGGGCCCGCGCGATCTCCCGGACCAGCGCGAGGCCGAGCCCCACCCCGCCGTCGCGGCCCTCCCGGTGGTCCGCGGCCCGGTGGAAGGCCTCCCAGATCGCCGCCTGCTCGGTCGCCGGGACGCCGGGGCCGCGGTCCGCGACCACGAGCCGCCCGGGTGGCTCCACCGAGACCTCGATCGTGCCCCCGCCGTGCTTCTCCGCGTTCTCCAGGAGGTTGCGGACGAGGCGTCGCAGGGCCCGCTCGTCGGCGTCGACAGGGGTGGGGACGCCGTCCACCTCCACGCCGTAGCGCGCCGCTTCTTCGGCCACCAGGACGAAGAGATCGAGGGAGACGGTGCGACGCGCCTCGGGGTCCGCCGCCGAGAGCCGACCCACGAGGAGGAGGTCCTCGATGAGCCCGTCGAGCTCGGCGACGTCGGTGGTGGCGCGCTCCATGAGCTCGGCCCGGCGTGCCTCCGTCAGGTCCACCTCCGGGTCCGAGAGGAGCTCGACCGCCACCCGCAGCCGCGACAGGGGGGAGCGCAGCTCGTGGGACGCGGACGCGAGCATCCGCTGCTGCCGGTGCACGAGGCTCTCGATCCTCTCGGCGGCGCGGTTGAAGGACTCGGCGAGGCGCGCGACCTCGTCCGTCCCTTCGATCTCGACGCGCGCGGAGAGGTCGCCGGCGCCGAGGGTCTCCACCGCCGTCTGGAGACGCTCGAGGCGCCGGGTGATCCGTCGGGCGAGGGGCAGGCTGAGGAGCGCGAGGAGACCCAGGAGGCCGAGGGGGAGCAGGAGGTGAGCGCCGCGTTGCGCCGGGCCCCAGCGCTTCAGGGGTCCGCCGATCAGGACCCGGCCGTCGGGGAGCGTGTGCCGGATGACCCAGGGGCCTCGCTCCGCTTGGGCCCATCCGTCGTCGGTGGCCACGGTGGGACCGGGGATCGCGGAGTCGGTCGTGGCGACGAGGGCGCCGTCGGCGTCGTACAGCGCGAGCCGGATCCCCAGGCTCTCCGCGCGGTGCGACAGGACGCCGGGCAGGGCGCGTTCGTCGTCGGGGAGGCTGTCGACGAGGACCTCGGCGATGGCGGGCAGGCGGTCGTCCATGCCGCCCCCGAACGCCGAGAGCACGCGATCGCCGGTCCACATGAACGCGATGGAGGCGAACAGCGCGAGGAGCAGGGCGACCCAGACCTTGAGCCACAGCCGGCGACGGAAGCGCATGAAGCGGCGACGGCGGTGGTGCCAGGGCGGTCCGTGGTGGTGGGCCCAGCCGGGGTGGTGGCCGTGGTGGTGGCGCCGACGCACGGCTCAGTCCTGGGAGCGTGCGAAGAGGTAGCCCACGCCGCGCAGGGTGACGATCCGGCGAGGCTTCTTCGGGTCGTCCTCGATGGCGGCGCGGATCCGGGAGATGTGCACGTCGATGGAGCGGTCGAAGGCCTCGAGGTTCTCGCCGCGGACCCGCTGCATCAGCTCATCGCGGCTGAGGGCGCGGCCGGGGCTGCGCGCGAGGGCGAGGAGCAGCTCGAACTGGTGGCCGGTCAGCGTCCGCTCGTCCCCGTCGACCCGCACGACCCGGGCGTCGATGTCGATCTCCAGGCGGCCGAACTTGAGCGGGGGGGACGACGCGCCCTCGGCGGCGACGGCCCCGGTGCTGCGCCGCAACACGGCGCGCAGACGGGCGAGGAGCTCGCGGGGGTTGAACGGCTTGGGGAGGTAGTCGTCCGCCCCCATCTCGAGGCCGACGATGCGGTCCATGTCGTCGCCCCGAGCGGTGAGCATCACCACCGGCACGCTCGACCAGGCCCGCAGATCCCGCAGGACCTCGAAGCCGTCGGGGCCCGGCATCATCACGTCGAGGACGACGGCGTCCCAGCTCTCGCTCCGGAGCCGCTGGAGGCCCCGGGGCCCGTCGGACGCGCGGCCCACCACGAGCCCCCGGGCGCCGAGGTAGTCGGAGACCATCCCGGCGAGGGCGTCGTCGTCGTCGATGAGGAGCACGCGCTCGGTCATGGTCGGCATCCTAGAGCACCCATCGTCAGGCCCTCGGGCGCCCCGACGCGGACGGCCACCCTCGGGCGGCCGTCCGCACCGTTGCTCAGTGGGCGGGGCCGTGGAAGCGCTCGCGCATGCGCTCGAGCTCGTCCGCGAGGGTCTGGCGCTGCTCCGGGCTCAGCTCGGCGGCGATGTCGCCCAGGGCCTCGGTCACCACCTTGCTCGCCTCGTCGGCGCGGGCGATGCCCTCGACGCGCAGGGTCTCGAGGGCAGCCGGGTCGACGACGTCGGCGAGGAGCGCCTCCTTCACCTCGGCCCGGAAGGCCTCCTTCTCGGCGCGCATGGGCGCGAGTTCGGTGATGGTGTCGGCGATGATGGCGCGGATGGCCTCCTCCTGGTCGGCGGTGGCGTCCGCCTCGTTCGCGAGGCGCGCCGCGACGAACGCGGCGGCCGCGTCCGGGTCTTCGGTGAACATCTTGTGCATGCGGTGCTTGCCCGGCCCGCCCGCGAAGGCCGCGCCCATCGCGAAGAGGGACACGAGGGCGAGGGCGACGAGGGCGAGGAAGCGGGGGCGGCGGGACGGGGTCTTCGGGGACACGGGCGACTCGGGGGTCTCGGGGGTCATTTCAGGCTCTCTCCTGGCTGGGGGACGCTCCATGCGCCCCAGCACTCTCAACCTAGGGAGGCGGGTTTTCGCCAGGACTTCGCCGAGGTGAAGGAGTGTAAAGTCGCTCCATGTCCGACCCCGACTCCATCGAAGCCGCCGAGGAGGCCGTCCTCGAGGCGGCCGACATGCTCCCCAACCTCGTCGACGGGCTCGAAGACCTGATCGACGCTCGGCGCCGGACCTTCCAGGCCGAGCGAGTGCTCGAGGAAGACCTCTCGGCGGTGGAGCTCGTCAAGGACCAGCTGGACGAGAAGGGGCGCCGCGTCGCCGACCGCCGCAAGGACGTCGACAAGGCGACCAAGGAGCTCGAGAAGCTCGCCGAGCAGCTCGGCACCGCCGCGTTCGCTGCGCGAGAGGTGGGGGACCTGCCGGATCTGTCGATCTTCAACGAGCGCAACGCCGCCCAGAAGGAGGTCGACGAGTACGAGGGCCAGATCAGCGAGCTCAAGGAGGCGAAGGGGTTCGCGGCGGTCGTGAAGGCCAAGGCGAAGCAGGCGCAGCTGCTCGCGAAGGCGACCGCCATCAAGGCCCGCTTCCGCGGGATGGAGCGCGAGATCGGTCGGGGTCTGGTCGAGGAGGGCACCGAGGAGCTCGTGCGCTGCGACGCCACCGAGGTGCTCATCACGAAGATCGGCTCCCAGAAGGAGACGCTCGCCGCCCTCGAGAAGCTGCTGAACGACGCGAACGCCGACTTCATGCGCACCGCCGCCGATGCCGCCGACCGCTTCGCCCTCGACCACGTCTCCCACCACAAGGACCTGGTCGCCGCGACGAAACGGATGAAGGAGGGGATCAAGCAGGCCCGCCGGGATCAGAAGGCGGCCGGCGCGAAGATCATCGAGCGGCTCGACGTCGCCGTCTCCCTCGGCGAGCTCGACAAGGAGAGCATGGTCTGGGCGGAGCTGAAGACCCTCCGCGCCCTCCGTGAGGACGACGACAGCTGAGCCAGGCGAGCCGTCCCTCCGGCTCCGGAGCCATCTCCGGCTCGGCCAGCGGCGTCATCGAGCGAGGCGCGGTCGCCGCCGTCTCGTTCACCGTGACCCTGCTCTTCCTCGGGCTGCCTCCGGAGCAGCTCGGGCGCTACAACCTGATCCAGACCCTCGCCTCGCTCCCCACGAAGGTGCACTCCGCCCTCGTCGGAGTGCCGCTCCAGGCGATGGTCCCCGCCGCCGACGCCGCCGAGCGCCCGCGCGTCATCGCCGGGCTGCGCGCCATCTCCTGGCTCCTCTGTCTGCTCGCCGCGGTCGGGACCTGCACGGCGGCAGTGGTCGCCGGAGTGGGGGGGCCCGTCGTCGGCGGCGCCGCGGCGGTGTTCGCGGTGGGGATGATGATGCGGGACCGGGTCCAGACCGAGCTCCACGCCCGGTTCCGGCACCCGAAGAGCCTCGCCGTCGCCCTCGTCGGCGCCGGCCTCGCTCTGGGACTCGCGGTGTTGGCGCAGGCCACGGGCCGCTTCGGCGCGGTGGCTGCGTCCGGCGCGATGGGCGGCGGCGCCCTGGCCGCGGCGGCGTGGGCGCTGGGGGGTGACCGGGTCCCCCGGGTCGAGCCCCTGCGCGACTCGCTCGGCCGGATCCAGCACCTGGTGGGTCCCGGCCTCGCCAACGCCGGGGCCATGTGGGCCCGCACGACCCTGTACTCGATGGGCGGCTGGTTCGCGCTGGGGGCGGAGCCGCTGGGCCGGATCTCCATGGCGCGGACCGTCGTGATCGGCGCCGCCGGCCTGGTGTTCGTGGGGACCTCACTCGCGGTGGTGCCCCGGGTGGCGGCGGCGATCGACGCCCGCGACCGCCGGGGGCTGGCCCGGCTCCTCGCCCTGCAGACGGCGGCGGGCCTCCTGGCCGTCTTTGGAATCAGCGGGCTGGTGCTCCTCGGGTTCGGGCTCGCCGCCGACATGGTCCCCGAGGGATACGGGGGGCTGCGGCCGCTGCTCCTGGGCTGGTCCGCCGACGCCGGGCTGCTCGCCCTGACCTTGGGGCCGGGCTCGCTCATGGCGGCGCTCCTCGCGTTCCGGGAGAGCGCCGCCTGCAACGCGGTCGCGGGGGTGGCCGCAGTCGTCGTCGCTCCCCTGCTGGTGCGGAGCCACGGCGCCCTGGGGATGCTCGAGGCGCAGTGCATCGCCGACGGGACGTTCTGCGTGCTCCTCGCGGGGGCGAGCGGGTGGGCCCTCGCCCGGGCCTGGCGAGAGCCGAGGTAAGCCGAGCCGCCTCAAGGAGCGGCCCCGAGCGCCGATGAGGAGGGTGCCTCCTCCCTAGAACCTCCGCCCGAAGACCAGATGGACGCTCCACCTCCCGATCCCTCCCCGGCGCAACGGGAGAGCTCGAACACCGCCCTCCACCGCCAGGCCCGAGGCCGCGTGGTCGCCTGTGTCCTGATCATGATGGTGACGCTGCTCGGCACGAACCTCATCGTGGGGTTCCTGCCAGCGCCGACCACCGCCGAGATCAACATCTCCGGGAAGCAGCGGATGCTGTCCCAGAAGATCGCCCGGCTCATCGAGGTCATGGCGGCCAACCCCGGCGGCCGCCGCGGGGACGAGGCGCGGGCTGACCTGGAGACGTCCCTCGACGAGCTCCGCGCCAACGCACGATCCCTCGTCGAGGGGTCCGAGGAGCACGGCCTCCCGGGGGTGAAGGACCCGGTGCTCCTCGTGAGCTACACCGCCCCCAACGGGATCATCTCGGAGGTCGAGAGCTTCGTCGGCCTCGTGGAGCGGGTGCTGGCTACGGAGCCGTCGCTGCTCACCCCGAGCCATCCCCTGGTGCACAAGGTGCGCGTCGAGTCGGGGACCCTGCTGGCCTCGCTGGACCGGGCGGTGCAGCGCCACGAGGCCGTGGTCGCCCAGCGTGCGACGCGGAACCAGTGGGTCGGGCACGGGATGAGCGGCGTCGAGGCGATCGTCGCCGTCCTCCTCGCCCTGTTCGTCATGGGGCCGATCCTCAAGCTGATCCAGGGCGAGTCGGAGGAGATCGACCGCGCCCACGAGAAGCTCGTCCAACAGAACGAGCGGCGGGAGTTCGAGTCCACCCTCGCCCGCGCGCTGGACATGAGCCTCTCCGAGAGCCAGGTCCTCGAGGTCACGAGCCGCGCCCTGTCGGTCATCGAGCCGGAGATGCCCTCGGAGCTCCTGCTCTCGGACAACAGCCTCGCCCACATGCGGGTCGGAGCTGCGGACCGGACCCTCGGACCCGCAGGATGCGCGGTCGCTAAGGCCTTCGACTGCCCCGCGATCCGCAAGGGACAGACCCTCAGCTTCAGCTCATCGGCGGCGCTGGACGCGTGCCCGGCGTTGCGGGAGCGGCTGGAGCACGCCTCGGCGGTCTGCACCCCCGTGAGCTTCATGGGGGAGGCGCTCGGGGTCCTGCACCAGATCGGGCCTCCGGACATCGCCGTGGACAAGGGCCTCGTCGACAAGCTGCAGACCCTGGGGATCCAGGTGGGTACGCGGCTCGGGACGGTCCGCTCCTTCGCCAAGGTGGAGCACCAGGCGCAGCGGGACTCCCTCACCGGCCTCCTCAACCGCCGCGCGTTCGAGGAGGAGATGACCGCGTTGACGGCGGTCGGGCGCAGCTACTCGCTGGCGATGGCCGACATGGACCACTTCAAGCGGCTGAACGACACGTTCGGCCACGAGGCTGGGGATCGGGCGCTGCGGACGCTCGCGAAGGTCTTCGAGGAGGTCTGTCGGGCGGACGATCTCGTGGCGCGTTGGGGCGGCGAGGAGTTCGTGCTGGTCTGGCCCGACGTGGACGCGGAGACGGCCGCGGCGATCGTGGAGCGGATCCGCAACCGCCTGAGCGAGACCTGCCTGGCGCAGCCTGACCACCCCACCTTCTCGGGCTCGTTCGGCCTCGCACACTCCAGCGACGGACGCACCTGGCAGGAGGTCCTGAACCACGCCGATGGGTGCCTCCTGCAGGCGAAGGCGCAGGGCCGCGACCGGCTGGTCCGGCACGGCATGGTGGGGGAGATCACGGGCCTGGCCGTCCCCGAGGAGGCAGCGGCCAACGGCGCCGCCTGAGGCCCCTTCCCCCGATCAGAGTCCGCTCGGCCGGGGGCTGCCGCGACCGGTCATCTCATCCCGAGGCCGGCCGCCGCCCTTCGGGTACTCGGGCGCTACTCCGCCGAAGGTGAATCCAAAGAGGAACAGGATCTGGCTGCTGTGCTCCAGGCGCGCGTCGTGGCTCAGCCAGGTCTGCTGCTGTTCGAAGCGGAACGCCCCCCACTGCCGGGGTCCCCGCCGCTGCGGTGAGCTGATCCAGACCTGCACGTACTCGCGGGCGCCGTAGACCCAGAAGAAGGGGACGTCACGCCACCGCTGGTGACCGAGGGTCGGTCCGGCGCCGATGCCGAGACCCAGCACCGCCGGGATGGGCAGCCGGATCGGGAGGGGGAAGGTGCCCTTGACGAGTAGGGAGTGGGCGTAGCGGGCGAAGCCCCGCTCGTCGACGAGGAACAGCCGGTCGGTGGTGAAGCCGGTCTCCAGCCCGAAACCGATGAGCTTGACCCACAGCGTGAAGCCCGCCTTGAACTTGATGCCGGCCCGGACCTCCGGCGGGCCGTAGTACCAACGCGAGCCCAGCATCCCCACGATGTCGAAGCGGACGCCGTCCTCCTTCTTCCGGTCCTTGATCCCGACGGCGTCGTCCTCGAACCGCGCCGTGTCTGGACGGATCGAGGCCACCTCGCCGGGCCCCCGCTCGCCCTGGGCTCGCTGGGCGCGGGCCTGCTGACCCGGAGTGGCGTAGGTCCCGTCGGCGAGGGCCTGCCTCAGAGCCTGCTCCTTGTCGCAGATGGGCGTGAGACCGGCGCGGCAGGCGCGCTCGTAGTACCCGAGCGCCGTCTCCGCGGAGAGCATCACACCGAAGCCGCTCTCGTGGAGCTCGCCGAGACGGGCACAGGACCGCGCGTCCACGGAGCCATCGGGGCGGACGTCGCGGGGGTCGGGGGTGGCGACCGCGTTGCACCCGTCCTGGTAGGCCTGGGCGGCGTAGAAGTAGTCCTGCTCGATGCCGCGGAAGGTCCCTCCTTCGGGGGCCTTCGCCTCAGGGCTGATGTAGAGGTCGCCCATCATCCCGCAGGCGTCCCGACGACCGGCGTTGCACGCGAACTTGAGGTTCTGGGCGGCGGCGCCCAGGTCCGCGCTGACGATCATGTCCGGCGCGATGAGCTGCATGCCCGCCTCGACCTGCAGGTACATGCGAGCGGCCATCATGCAGCCGTCCACGACCTCGAAGGCGCAGGCAGCCTGGAACAGGTTGATCGCGCGGGCGTAGTTGGGCTTGTCCGAGCCGGGTGCCCGGCCCCGGTAGTAGAGGAGGCCGGCCTCGTAGCAAGCCGCGCCGTCCCCCTCGGCGCAGGGCGCCTCGAGATGCTCGAGAGGGGACGAGGGCGGTGGCGGCGGCGGCGCCTCCTCTCCGTCCTCCGCACGGGCCTCCCCCGCCGCGAGGAGCAGCGCGAGGAGGCCCAGGAGGAGCGGGGTCCGGCTCAGCGCACGAACACCATGATGTTGGTGTCCTGGTTCACGCCGGCCTCGGCGAGGCCCCACCAGGAGCGCTCGTAGGGCTGGCTGGCCGGGTCACGGTCACCCATCGCGCCGAGGAACCCGACGTAGGCGAACGTGTTCAAGTAGCCGCCGATGCGCGCGTTCTCGGCCGTGGCCGAGCCCGTGTACCAGGCCTGGTTCGAGTCGCTGCAGTTGAGACCCGCCGACGACGGGAGCTCCGTCACGAAGCGGTCCTGGCTGAAGCTGCCGCACGTGGCGGAGCAGCTCCCCTGGGAAGGCGTCGACGCGAAGGTCGTGGCGAGGTCCTGGGTGACGTCGAGGTTCTCGCAGAGGAAGACCGCCCCGTCGTTCTTGTAGTCGATGCGCAGGTCGTCGACCGACATCTCCGACCAGCCCGCGTACTTCGTGGTGACGGTCACGTCCTCGTTGAAGGTGGGGACGGTCGACGTGTTCCGGGTGTTCGTGCTCTCCCAGGCGTCGATCCAGCTCTGCTCGTAGTACGGCGTGACCGTGTCCCCGCCGAAGAACGGGTCGTTCAGGTCGTCCACGTGGGCCACCAGGGTCCAACCACCGCCATCGTTGGTCATGTCGCAGAAGGTCTGCCACGCACCGAGGCCGCCGGGGTCGACCCAGTAGATGCCGTCGTCCGCGGCCTGGTTTGCGGTCAGGATGTCGTCGCAGTCGAGCGCCGGGCACGCCGCGCTGGAGCCGTCCGCCAGGTCCGTCATGATGTCGAGGGACCAGGAGTTGATGGTCCCGCCGTCGCCCCCTGCGTCATCGAAGACGGTCAGGATCCAGACACCGGCCGCGTTCTCGCCGTCGAAGTCCGAGAGGCTGCCTTCCGGCTGGTACGAGCCCGTGAACGGGGCGGAGGACCCGACCACCGTGGCCGTGGCCTCATCATCGAAGATCGTGCCGCTGTAGTTGTCCCCATCAGAGCCGTTGTCGGAGGTGAGCTCGACCGTGGTGCCTGCAGGCGAGGTCAGCGTGATGTCGAGGTCGGCGGTCCACGTGTGGGTGATGTCGATGCCTGCGTTCAGGTCCTCGATGAGGCCGCCCTCGGTCACGGTCAGGGTCTCCGTGTAGGTCACCCCACCCACCGTGGTGATGGTCGTCCCCGGGAGGTCGGCGGTGAGGCTGCTGCCGTTGTTCGCGAAGCCGTCGCAGTTCGTGTCGAGGCCGTCGCAGAGCTCGACCGCGCCGGGGTTGACGGTGGTGTCGCCGTCGTCGCAGTCCTCGCAGGCGAGCCAGGTGTCCGTGTCTCCATCCCCCTCGTCGTCCGTGGTGATGGAGCCGGCGTAGCCGCCGCTGGTGTTGCTCGTCGTGATGCTCGTGGGGAAGGTGGACGCGTTGTCCCAGAGCGAGCCCACGTGGTTGCCCCAGGAGGGGTTGGGAGGAGCAGTGCCGTCCGTGTAGTACGTGACGGAGTCGCTCCCCCACCACGCGAGCATTGCGTAGAACGTGCCGGCGTTGAGCTGCAGGTCCCACTGGCTGGCGCAGTAGGTCGTCGTGACCCCGCCGTTCAGCGGCGACACCTCGATCTCCTGGCTGTCCACCACCGTGTAGGTGCCGCCGCCGGTGCTCGACTCCCACACCCCGAAGGTCAGGACCGTGCCTGCGGCGGCGCTCAGGTCGAGACAGAACTCGCTCAGCAGAGTGTTCGAGGTGACCTCGAACCGGTTGCCCCGGAACCGCGTGGTTCCGGCGAAGCTCGAGGCTTGAGGCAGCGAGAAGGTCTCCGCCGTGGCCCCGTCGCAGTTCGTATCGAGGCCGTCGCAGACCTCCGTCGCCCCGGGGAACACGCTGCCGTTGCCGTCGTCGCACTCCTCGCACCCGAAGAACGTGTCCGAGTCGCCGTCGGTCTCACCGCCCACGGCCGCGGTCGTCGCGTCGCAGTCGTTGTCCTGACCGTCGCAGACCTCGGTGTTGCCGGGGAAGTTGAAGATGTCGGTGTCGTCGCAGTCCGTGCAGCTCAGGACGCCGTCGGTGTCACCGTCGACCTCTCCGTCCACGTCCGCGTCGGGGGTCCCGTTGCAGTCGTTGTCCTGGCCGTCGCACGCCTCCGTGTTGCCCGGGAAGTTGAGGATGTCGTTGTCGTCGCAGTCGGCGCAGGCGAAGGACCCGTCCATGTCGACGTCGTCCTCGGAGCCGGTGCTCAGCTCGGTGTCGTAGACCGAGCCCCCGACGGGATTCGCATCCAAGGAGGTCGGCTGAGTCGCGAACGTGCTCTCGTTCTCGCTCATCGCCCCGACGAAGGTGCCGAAGGCGGTCGGGTCCCCGCTCGTCGCGCCGTTGTTGATGTAGTAGGTGACCGCCGTCGAGTCGATGTGCAGGACCGTCGCGTAGAAGTTGCCGGCGACCAGCGGGATGTTGAACGGCGCCGAGTAGATGTACTGGCGCGAGCCCGCCTGGGCCGCGTCCACCGTCGTGGTGTTCGTCGCCACCAGGGCATACGTCCCGTTCTGGGTGGTGGCCTCGTAGACACCCCAGTTCAGCGTCGCGCCGGCCGGCGCGTTGAGGGACATCGCGAACGCGTTCAGCGTCGTCGTCGTCGTGGCCGAGAACGCGTTCCCGCGGACCCGGCTCGCCCCCGTGAAGGCGCTGATGCCGGCGGGCGCGGTGTAGACGTCGCCGAGGATGCCGTCGCAGTTGTTGTCCTGGCCGTCGCACATCTCGGTGTTGCCGGGGAAGTTGTCCCCGTCGGCGTCGTCGCAGTCCTCGCACGACAGCGAGCCGTCGGTGTCGCCGTCCACCTCCCCCGCCAGATCGAAGTCCGCGGTGGAGTTGCAGTCGTTGTCCTGCCCGTCGCAGAGCTCGGTGTTCCCGGGGTAGTTGGCCCCGTCCGTGTCGTCACAGTCCGCGCAGGACAGCGAACCATCCGAGTCGTTGTCGACCTCACCCGCCCCGTCCGCGTCGGCGAGGCCATTGCAGTCGTTGTCCTGCCCGTCGCATCCCTCGGGGTTGCCGGGGAAGTTGGCGCCGTCCGCGTCGTCGCAGTCCGCGCAAGTCACCGAGCCGTCGGAGTCCCCGTCCGTGTCCTCGCCGGCGAAGACGGTCGTGGCGTCGCAGTCGTTGTCCCCGCCGTCGCACACCTCGGCGTTGCCGGGGTAGTTCGCTCCGTCGGCATCGTCGCAGTCCTCGCACGTGACGGAGCCGTCGCTGTCCCCATCCGTGTCCTCGCCGGTGAAGACCGTCGACACGTCGCAGTCGTTGTCCTGCCCGTCGCACACTTCGGCGTTGCCGGGGTAGTTGGCACCGTCCGCGTCGTCGCAGTCCGCGCAGGTCACCGAGCCGTCGCTGTCCCCGTCCGTGTCCTCGCCGACAAAGACCGTCGTGGCGTCGCAGTCGTTGTCCCCGCCGTCGCACACCTCGGCGTTGCCGGGGTAGTTCGCGCCGTCCGCGTCGTCACAGTCGAGGCAGGTGATCGAGCCGTCGCTGTCCCCGTCCGTGTCCTCGCCGGCAAAGACCGTCGTGGCGTCGCAGTCGTTGTCCGACCCGTCGCACACCTCGGCGTTGCCGGGGAAGTTCGCACCGTCCGCGTCGTCGCAGTCGAGGCAGGTGACGGCGCCGTCGCTGTCTCCATCCGTGTCCTCGTCCGTGGCCCAGGTAGCGCTGTCGCAGTCGTTGTCCTGCCCGTCGCACACCTCGGTGTTGCCCGGGTAGTTCGCGCCGTCCGCGTCGTCGCAGTCGAGGCACGTCACCACGCCGTCGCTGTCCACGTCGGTGTCCTCGCCGGTCGCCCAGGTGGTGCTGTCGCAGTCGTTGTCCTGCCCGTCGCAGACCTCGGTGTTGCCCGGGAAGTTGTTCGGATCGAGGTCGTCGCAGTCGGAGCTCGAGTCGACCCCGTCACCGTCGGCGTCCGAGAAGGTGCTGTCGTCGTCGTCGCCCGTCGCGTCGTCGTCGTCGCCCGTCGCATCGTCGTCGTCGCCGGTCGCGTCGTCGTCGTCGCCCGTCGCGTCGTCGTCGTCCCCCGTCGCGTCGTCGTCGTCGCCCGTCGCGTCGTCGTCGTCGGCTGCGTCGTCGTCGTCGGCAGCGTCGTCGTCGTCGGCAGCGTCGTCGTCGTCAGCAGCGTCGTCGTCGTCGGCAGCCGAGTCGTCGTCGTCCCCGACCGCGTCGTCGTCGTCCCCGACCGCGTCGTCGTCGTCCCCGGGCGGAGTGGTGGACGGACAGCCAGCGCCCAGGATGAGCGACAAGGCGAGCATGAGAAGTGTGATGAGTCGGAACACGGGATCCTCCAGTCCGGTGCTCCCCAGCACCGATCCGGCGCACCATACCGAAGGCCCGGCAGAACGAAACAGGGCAACGGCGGCACCGCGCCCTTTCCATCACATCGGAACGTTCTCCGCGATCGCCGGTTCGGGCGGCGTCACTCGACCCAGATGGGCGACGTCCACGCGCGCTCGCGCACGAGGTCGGGGATGGCGGGGTCCGAGCACGACGCCGGCCGCTCCTCGGGCGGGAGCCCGAGGCACTGCGCCGTGCTCCACCGACACGTCGGCTCCTCCAGCACTCGGAGGTAGTAGACGGCGCGCTGCCCCGGGACCCAGTCCGGGTCCGTCCAGACCGTGCACAGTGAGGTGGCGCCGTCGCTGGGGCGCTCGCAGGTGGCTGGATCCGCGCCCGGCAGCGGGGCTCCGGCCACGTCGAACACCGCGGTGCGGCCCTGTCCGTCCTCCACCCAGCCCTTGACGATCTGGAGTCGCTCCAGCCCCACGCCCGGCAGCGCGTCCGTCCCCGCGTCCGCCAGCGCCGCGGCGAGGAACCGGGGCGCCGCATCCAGGTCGAGCTCCCCGCCCATGGGGACCCCGGCCGCGTACGCCTGGTCGAGCATGTCCGGCGCCTCGCAGAGCCCCTCGGGGAGCGCCGAACCACCGAAGAACCGGGGCTGGATGCGCGGCCCCGACGTCCCGAACGCCTCCCGGCGGCGCATCGCCTCGAAGATGGCGTCCCGCGAGTTCTCCGTCGCCCACACGCCGGTCAGGCCGCCGCCGCTCATCAGGACGCCGCCCGGAATCAGGGGCGGCGGCTGGAGCCGGTCCACCGCGGTCTGCTCCTCGCGTCCGGTGTGCCCCGGGAACGTGGGCTCGTCGACGAGGCCCGGGGTGCCGTTGTGGGTGTCCGTCGCGGCGACGATGCCCAGCCGGAAGGGGTTCGCGCCGATCCGCTCCTCCTCCAGCAGACCCTCCACCAGCACGTCGCGCACGAAGTCTCGCCGGCTCAGGCACCCGAGCCCCGCCATGGCTCCCGCCCCGGTGCCCTCTCCGCAGTCGTTGATCGGCGGCCGCCGCAGCTTCTCGAAGTCGCACTCCTCGTCGACCGCGCCCAGGGGGCTCGCGAACCCCGGGCTGCACTCGCTGTCCCCCTTGTGCTGGTAGATCTCGACCAGCGGCTCCATCGCCGCCCGGTACTCCGCGAGCGCCGCCTCCCCTTCGGGGGCGAAGGGGTACTCCACCGCGAACATGCGCCCGTTCGACCAGTTGCTGTTGTGTGGGATCGCGAGGACGTCGCACTGGACCCCGTCCACCGGAGGCGCGTCCAGGCAGTCACGCTCCAGCGCCCGCCACAGAGCCCACGGGTCCGTCTCCTCGAAGCAGGTGGTGGGGAGCGCAGGGACCACGCCGTTGCGGAAGATCACGTTGCGGTGCGCGTTGCTGACGTCCGTGCTGCAGGAGAACTCGTAGCCCACGAAGGCGGTGAACGCGCAGGCCTCCGTCGCATCGTCGGCGGCCTCGGCCTCGGCGATCGTCCGCGCCCACCCGTCCCGGGCGAGGCCTGCGCAGTCGTCCACCCCGCAGACCTCGGGGAACCGCACCGGCTCCGCCTCCGTCAGGTTGCCTCCCCAGGCGTAGGTCGCTGAGACGTCTCCCGCCCGCATGGCCACACACGGCTCCGCGTCCCAGGCGGGCGACTCGGGATCGAGGCAAGCCGCCATCTCGCCGAGGTACTCCGCGTGGTCGGTGAGGGCGACGAAGTCCAGCGGGCGCTCCAGACGGACCTCGCGGGTCCCGACGCCCTCGGAGTCGAGCGGCGGCAAGCGCACCGGCGCTCCCTGCGCGAAGGCGAGCGCCTCGGCGGGCGTGACCCGCACGTCCTGGACGTAGGCATCGAACGACCATCGGGTGTGGACGTGGGTGTCCCCGAACAGCGCCCGACGCAGCGGACTCTGCTCCGCGCATGCGGGGACCGGGGTGGGCTCCGGGACGGGCTCGCTCGCCGAGGGGCAGCCGACGAACACCACGACGGCCAGGAGGGCTCCAACGACGGGAGAGAGCGCGCGCATGGGCTCACAGTACGCCCGGCGCGTGGACGGCTGCGCTCCCGCCGGGTGACGGGATCGGTACTCTGCCGCCGTGCCGCGCCTGCTCGCCCTGTGGTCCGTCGTCTGCCTCGCCGTCGGCGCAGGGACGCCTCCTGCGGCGCAGGCCGACGAGGCGGCGCCGGAGGCCGGGGACGTGGCCGGGGACACGTCGACCCAGGCAGCCGATGCGCTGATCGTCCGCACCCTGCGCCTCGACCGGGTGAAGACGACCGCCCGTCCGAAGACCGAGCTCACCGCGACGCTCATCGCCGCAGAGCCAGCCTTCCGTCCCTGCGCCGACCTCCTCCCGGAGCAGCCGGTGCGCCCCGCGCCCACGCCGCGTCTCCGGGTCGAGCTGTGGGAGGGGGGAGAGGTCCGCTCGGTGGCGCTGGTGACGAAGGAGCCGGCCAGCGCAGCGGCGGCCGCGAAGTGCCTCGCCGACGCCGTCGAGACGCTGACGTTCCCCCCCGACCCGACGGGGAGCGACGAGCGGAGCCTCGACGTCGCCTTCGCGTCCCGCTGGACCCGGCCGGACCTCGGCGTCTTCGAGGTCTCCGACGAGGTGATCGCGAAGATGGACGTCCCCGACCCCGAGGTCCGGGGGCGCATCGACCTCATCGCGATCAAGGCGAACATCGACTCAGCGACGCCCCGGCTGCTCAAGTGCATCCGCGCGGCGCGCAAGCGGACCCCGAACCTCGGCCAGCGGGTGACGGTCCTGCTGCGCCTGGCCCAGAACCGCGACGACCCGATGGAGCCGGAGGCGACGCTCGAAGCGATGCGCGTCGTCGACTCCGACCTCGGGGACGTGGACGCCGAGGTCTGCATCGTCCGCGAGCTGGAGAAGCTCCGGTGGGCGCGCCCCTTCAGCCCCACCGCCGAGGTCACGTGGCCGTTCCTGTTCGAGGAGTGAGATGAGCCCTGCCGGAGCGAGCCGCTGATGCCCCCGGGCTTCCTCGGGACCGACGCCGATCTGTTGATCGACCTGATCATCGTGGCGCTGCCGGTGGTGCTGCTCGTGATGGGCTACGCGATCCGCGAGGCGAAGCGCGGGAACTGGTCCCGGCACAAGGTCATCCAGATCACGCTGGCGAGCGTGCTCGTGGTCGTGGTGACCGCGCTGGAGGTCGACCTGCGCCTCATCGGCGAGGACGTGATGACCCAGGCGGGAGGCAGCCGGTTCGCGGGGAGCGGCGTGCTCGTCTGGACGCTGCGGATCCACCTCGTCTTCTCGACGACGACTGCGCTGTTGTGGGGGTGGCTGATCGTCACCTCCCTGCGCCGGTTCCCGAGCCCTCCTCGGCCGGCCGAATTCTCCGCCCGGCACCGGTTCTGGGGACGGATCGCAGCGGTGGACATGGCGCTGACGGCCGCGACGGGCCTGCTGTTCTACGCGCTCTGCTTCATGGCCTGATCGAGCCGACCGACGTGTCAGCGCCCCTGATCGGGGACCCAGACGGTGACCACGTAGCCCATGGCGCGGTCGACCCGGCGAGCGAGGAGACGACTCCGCAAGAGGTAGCGCTCGACACCCGCGACGGTGAAGGGCTTCGTGGTGGTCTCCACCTTCTTGCCGAGGAGGCGCTTCACGGTCTTGAGTGACTTCGGGTGGAAGCGCCAGGGCCCGGCGACGACGACGCGCCCCTCCGGCCGGCAGACACGCTCGGCCTCCCGCAGCAGCGGACCCGGCTCGGAGACGAGGTGGACGACCGAGGCCAGGTGCACGACATCGAAGGAGTCGTCGTCGAACGGGAGGTCGGCGGCGCTCCCCACCACCCCATGCACCGAGACCCCGGCGTCGTCGGCGTGCCGCCCGAGCGCGGCGATGTGGTCGGTGCTCAGGTCGATCCCAGTGACCCGCGCGCCAGCGCGCGCGAGGGGGACGGTGAGGAAGCCCGCGCCGCAGCCCACGTCGAGGACATCCTTGCCGGCGACCGGGGTGGCGGCCTCGAGGAGCCGCAGCCGGGCTCCATGGAAGGCGCGCTCGGCCCGGGAGCCGTCCCGGGCAGCGCGGTAGTAGTCGGCGGGGTCGATCTGACCGTGGGGGTCGGGCACGGGGCTCCTTGGGACAAAGCGGGACACTGTCGCGTCTCGGGGGAGAGCGTTCCCAGTATCATTGACGCCTCGACCGGAGCCGACAAATGGCGCAACCGCGCGTCCGCCGGCGGGGCGGCCTCGTCCCCCGGCTCCTCTTCGCCTTCGCGACCGCCTTCCTCGTCGTCGAGGTCGGGCTCCGGTTCCTCTTGGGCAACGGCGGTCACGGTCTCGTGATGCGCCCGGCGCGGACACCGGACGTGTGCTGGGAGCTCATCCCCGGCGCCTCCGCCCCCTACACCGGCGACGTGGTCCGCCAGTCCCGCTCGCGGATCGAGGTCAGCTCGCTGGGGACCCGCGGGCCGGAGCCTCGGGGTGGCGACCGCCTCCGAGTGGCCGTGCTGGGCGACGGTCTGGCGTTCGGCCAGGGGGTCTCGAACGAGCAGACGCTGGCGTCTGTCCTCGGGGCGGAGCTGGACCGGCGGGGGCAGCCGAACGACGTGCTCGCCCTGGCGGTCCCGGGGCTCTCCCCGGCCCAGTCCGTCGCCGCCCTCGCGCGCCGGGTGGACGAGCTCCACCCGGACCTCGCCGTCCTCATCGTGTCGCCCGACGACCTGGACCGGGGCGCGGAGGAGTGCCCGCACAACGGGGTGATCCAGGAAGACGGGCGGGTGTCCTCGAGCGCGGCCCGGGAGCAGCTGCGGAACCTGTTCTCGACCCGCTCGTACGCGCTGCGCGCCTGGCGCCTGCTGCGGGAGGCAGGGTGGGACGCGCTCCTCGACGCGAACGGCCCCTACGGGCCGGGACGCGAGCCGATCGGGGACGCCGCGCCCCGAGGCGTCGCGAGCTCCACAGTGCCGCCCGGCCCCTGGTTCGCCGCGAGGACGACCCCCGAGGAGCGCTGGGGCGACGTGCCGATCATGATGCCGGCGCCGTCGGACGTCCCGTCGGTCGTCCCCAACGGCAAGGAGGAGTACGTCTTCGTCGAGGCGGTCCAGCGCCTGAAGACGCTGGGGGAGGACCGGGACATCGAGGTCGTCGTCGCCCTGGTGGCCGACCGGTCCACCTTCGGGCGGGTGACGAAGTGTGCGACCTGCCGAGCGCCGCAGGTGTTGCTCCGTGGCGTGGACGTGGCCGACGTGGACCTGAGCGGGTTGTGGCTCCAGCTGCTGCGGCGCCCCGAGGTCTACTTCCAGGCGGGGGAGGGCTACCCGACCGCGGCCGGCCACGAGGAGCTCGGCCGCGCCCTCGGAGGCGAGATTGCCGGGATGGGCTGGATGAGGCGCCGGACGCCGTAGTCGCGCCGGACGCCGTAGACCGCCGGTCGCCGCAGACCCGCCACCCGTCAGGCCGACGGCATCTCGATCCCCAGCGTGCGGACGGTCTCCGACTTCGGCGTCGAGCTGGGATCCGGCTCGGTGCCCAGGAGCGTGTCCCCGAAGGTCCGACTCACGCCGTACCAGAAGTGCTCGTTGCGGAAGTGGTGGAGCATGTGCGCCTTGCAGATCCGCTGGTAGTAGGGGATCGACGGGGTGTAGGGCACGTGGGCCAGGTAGTGGCTCCACTCGTAGTGGGCCGACTGCACGAGGTACGCGGCGAGGAAGGTCGCGCCGAGGGCGGGCGTCGGAAAGGCGAAGAGCCCGATCAGGAGCAGCAGCGGCAGGCTGGAGACCACGCTGAACCAGGGGATGAAGACGAGGTCGACCCGGTTCGGGTCGCGGTGGTGGGCCCGGTGCTTCTGCGCGTTCAGCGGGTCGATCCGGAGTCCCAGGACCTCCACGGGCTTGAAGTGGAGGATGAAGACGTGGATGAGCCACTCCTGCACCGGCCAGGCGGCCCACAGGGCGACCACGATCGCGAGGTCCCACAGACCGGGAGCGCCGAGAGTGGCGCGGTAGGCGAGGGCGGCCAGCGCCGAAGCGACCAGCACCACGGGGCTGAAGTGCCTGAAGAAGACGCCGACGGCGGCGCCGAGAGTGCGGGGGGCGGTGCTCATGGGGAGTCCTCCTGGTCACGGCCGACGGCGTCCATGAGCGAGGTCATGGCGACGGTGCCGCGGGAGAGCAGGGAGTGGGTGAGGTCGCGGGCTTCGTCGGCGCGGCCGGCAGCCACGGCATCGACGATGGCGCGGTAGGCATCCAGGTCCCCCACCTCGTCGGCGAGGACCGGGCTGAGCAGGTGCATGAACCGGACGTAGCCCTCGCGCAGCGAGTTGTACGCCAGGCGGTAGGCGAGGTTGTCGGACCCATCGACCATGGCCGCCCAGAAGTCGAGGGCGACACGCTGCTGGGCGAGGACGCCGACGGCGGCGCCCAGGTCGTCGAGGCAGGTGCGGAGGCGGTCGATGACCTCCGCCGGGGCGCGGGCGGCGGCGAGGCGGGCGATGTCCGGCGCGAGGGCGGCGCGCATCTCGATGACGCTGCGGGCGACCCGGGTGCGGACGGTGCCGTCGGGGGCGACGAGGAGGTTCTCGAGCAGGCTGGTGCCTGCGTGCTCGCGGTAGTCGAGGACCTCGGTGGCCCCCCCGTGCCGGATGCGGACGAGGCGCGCCTCCTCGAGTCGCTTGAGGGCCTCGCGCAGGGCGCCGCGATTGACCCCGAGCTGCTCGCGGAGCTGCCGCTCGGAGGGGAGGGCGGAGCCGGCGACGAGCTCCCCCGCGACGATGGCGTCGCGGAGCTGCTCGTAGACGGCGTCCGCCAGGGACTTGCGCTCGATCGGCTTCAGCATGGGGGCGTTGTAGCCCCCACTGAGCATGAGGTCAACTGGTATTACCAGCTTGCGCGAAGCCGTCCGCCCACGCCGATCAGCGGATGGTAGATTGCGCCAACCATGGCCAGGACCCACACCCACACCGAGCGACGCTCGACGCCCGACGGCGAGTACATCGGCGACTACAAGCTCGTCGGGCGGGTCGGCTCCGGGGGGATGGCCACCGTCTTCAAGGTCAAGGACGACGACGGCAAGACCTGGGCCCTCAAGGAGATGCGTCCCCAGGCAGAGGCCCACAAGGAGATGACCCGGCGCTTCCGGCAGGAGTTCGAGGTCACGTCGCGCCTCGACCACCGGAACATCGTCTGCGTCCACGACTTCTTCCCGGCGAAGGAGACGCTCCACATCGTGATGGAGTACGTCGACGGGGTCGATCTGCGCACCGTCCTCGGCTACGCGGGCACCCTCGACGACGGTCGCCTCGCCCGCATCGGCGTCGACGTGGCCGCGGGCATGGCCCACGCGCACGTGCACGGCGTCCTCCACCGCGACCTGAAGCCGGAGAACATCCTGCTGAACAAGCGCGGACAGGTGAAGGTCGTGGACTTCGGCGTCGCGCGCGTCGAGGGCACCCGCCTCACCGCCACGGGCATCATCGTGGGCTCCCCGGCCTACATGTCCCCCGAACAGCTCGCCGGCGTCGGCGGGCAGGACCTGACCGAAGCCGCGGACGTCTACTCCTTCGGCGTCGTCCTGTACGAGCTCGCCGAGGACCGGGACCCCCTCGGTCTCCGCAAGCACGAGGACCTCCTCACCGTGCTGCGCGTCAAGCGGGAGAAGACCCCGCGGCCCTTCCGGCGCGTCCAGGACCCGGACCTGCAGGCGCTGATCCTGTCGTGCCTCGCCTCACGCCCCGAGGACCGCCCATCGTCCATGGAGGAGATCCGCAAGCGCCTCCTCAAGGTCGTCCGCAACCACTCCATCCGCCGCGAGCACCTGCGCGACCTCGCCAAGCTCGCGATGGAGAACTACACCCACAAGCGCAAGGCGCGGGGCAAGCGCGCCCCGACGACCGAAGCCACTCCGGACATCGCCCCCGCCGCCAGGCCCGCCGCGACCCGCCGCGCCGCGAGGCACCGGCCGGCTGCCGCGAGCCCCAAGGACTGGGCGCCGCCGTCGATGCCGGAGCCGCTGCGCCCCAGCGCGGCCGCCGCGCCGAGCCACGGCCCCGCAAGCCACGCCCCGTCCCGCTCCGCCCAGGCCGCGCCCCCGCCCGACCCGCCCCGCGCCTCCCGGTCCGTGGTGGCCCCCGTCGAGAAGCGGGGCATCGGCCGCTGGTTCGAGGCCGACACCGACGGCCTCGGCGCCGTGGCCGCCGGTCCCCCCTCCATCGCCCGGGACGAGGACTCGCCTCCCCGTTCGGTCACCTCGGGGCGGGTGCCGAGCAAGGTCGCGGAGCTTTCGTTCAAGACCGAGAGGCCCAGCGACGGCGTCGGCTTCCTGGGCTGGACTGCGCTGCTGCTGTTCACCTGCGCCGTGCTATTCTTCGGGGCGTCAGCGTCGTTGACGGGCTCTCCTCTGGGGCTCCTCGAACGCTGGATTCCGATGCCTTGAGCAGCTCCGGCTGCCCCGAGCCGAGGGTCGCGCGCCGGTGGTGGACGACAACGAGCGAACACTCATCGATCAGGTCCCGAGCGCTCTTCGGAGCGAGGCGCGCCTCAATGATCCCGATGAAGACCACCGCACGCCGACGCTGACGATGGTCTCCGAGCCGGAGGCGGGGCGGCGCACGTCCATCGATCTGCGCAACCGCGCGGTGTTCCTCGGTCGCGACGAGTCCTGCGAGTTCACCATCGACGACCCGTCCGTCTCCCGGCGGCACGCCCGCATCTACCGGGAGCAGCGGGCCGGCGAGCTCGCGGCGATCATCATCCAGGACCTCGGCTCCACGAACGGCACCTACGTCAACGACCACCCCACGGACCGCGCCCGCCTCCAGAGCGGCGACGCGATCTTCCTGGGCGACGTGGAGCTCCGCTTCGAGATGCTCGACTCCGTCGACATCGCCTACCTCGACGGCCTGGAGCGCGCCGTCCAGGACTCGGAGAAGGACCCGCTGACGGGGCTCCTGCACCGGGGCGCCCTCGACACCCAGCTCCCCCGCCTCATCGAGCGGTGCGAGGAGAACGCCTGGCCGGTCTCCGCCGTCCTGCTCGACCTCGACCACTTCAAGAAGGTGAACGACACCCGCGGGCACGCCGCCGGCGATCAGGTGCTCCGCGTCGTCGGCGCCCTCGTCCGGGACGCCGTCCGCCGCGAGGACCTCGCGATCCGCTACGGCGGGGAGGAGATCCTCATCGTGCTGGCGGGGACGCGTCGGCTCCACGCGCTGCTCATGGCCGACCGGATGCGCGAGGCCATCGCCTCGACCCGCTTCCCCACCATGCTCGACCTCTTCGTCACCGGCAGCTTCGGCGTCGCCGAGCGAGGGGAGGAAGAGACGGTGGAGGACTGGCTCGACCGCGCAGACAAGGCGCTGTACGCGGCCAAGGCCGCCGGGCGGAACCGCGCCGAAGCCGCCCCCGCGACCCAGTGACCCCCTCGGAGCTCGCCGCCCTCGAAGCGGAGCTGGAGATCGTCGTCATGGACGTGGTCGCGGGAGGTCCCAACACGGCGATGCTCCACAAGTCGATCCGGCGCGTCGTCGAAGCCCGCCTGCGGCGGCTGGTGGGCGCGAAGCTCAAGGGCTACGAGGTCCGGGTCGGGCCGGACACGAGCGGCGCCGGCATCGAGGTGGAGGTGGATCTGAAGACCCGTCAGGAGGTCCGCACCGTCCGCCTGCGCAGCGGGCCGCCGATCCGGTAGGTTCGCGCCCATGAACCGCCTGTCCTTCCTCCTCTTCGCCGTCCTCGCCGCGGGCTGTGGCCCCTACGACGGGGACGGAATCCGCGCCCAGCACCAGGGCGGAGTCAGCTCCCAGGCGACCCTGGACGGCGCCCCCGCCACCTCCGCCGACGCGGAGCAGGCCGCCCAGGCCGAGCGGGAGAAGCGCCTCGCGAAGGAGGCCGAGCGGCAGCGGCGCCTTGCCGAGTCCGCGCCGGAACCCACGCCCGAGCCCACCCCGGAGCCGACGCCGGAGCCCACTCCGGAGGCCGTCACCGCCGTCGAGGATCCGGCCTCGCCGGACACCACCATCCCTCCCCTGCCGGGCGCCGCTCCCGACGAGTCCGAGCCGGCCACCCCGCGCCCGGAGGTCGAGGGGAACCTCGCTGCCCTCATCGCCGAGGAGGAGGCCCGCGTCGCCGCCGACTCCGGAGCCCCCGCGACCGAGCCCGGCACCGCGGAGCCCGCAGCGGACGCCGAGACGCCCTCCGCCCCCGACGACGCCCTCGCCACGGACGACGCTGACCCCGCGCCCACCCCGGATGACCCGTTCACGGCCACCGACGCGCCTGCATCCGAGCCCGTCGCCAGCCTCCCGTCGTCGGACGAGCTTCCCCCTGTCGCCTCGGTGACCGGCAGCGCCCTGCCCCCGTGCGACCCCTTCGACCTCACCTCCGTCGCCCTGCGGGACCTGAGCCTCGCCCAGACCTTCGGCGAGGGAGAGACGGCCCGCGCCCTCCTCCGCTCGACGGGCGGCAAGGAGTACGTCGTCCGCCGCGGCTCGGTCGTCGGCCCGGACGGCGCCCGCGTCGTGGAGGTCACCCCCGGCGAGCTCATCCTCGCCGAGATCCAGTTCGACATGAGCGGCGCGCCCGTCATGGTGCGCAAGGCCCTGCGCATGTCCATCCCGGAGTAGCGCCCCGCGGAGCCCTCGTGACCGAGCAGCTCAGCCTCGTCGGAGAGGGCGCCCGCCCCGCCGCCGCCTCCCCCGCCGAGGTCGCCCCTCGCCTGCTCCCGTGGTTCGACTCCGTCGGCCGCGAGCTCCCCTGGCGCGGCTGCGGAGACCCCTACCGCATCTGGGTCTCCGAGATCATGTGTCAGCAGACCCGGATCTCGGTCGTCATCCCCTACTACCACCGCTTCCTCGAGCGGTTCCCCACCGTCCATGCGCTGGCCGCCGCCGAGGAGGACGACGTCCTCGCCGCCTGGTCGGGCCTCGGGTTCTACCGGCGCGCCCGCAACCTGCACGCCGGGGCACGCCAGGTCGTCGAGCAGTACGGGGGCGTCGTCCCCGAGGACCCAGCCGTCCTCGGCGCCATCAAGGGCATCGGCCGCTACACCGTGGGCGCGATCCTGTCCGCCGCCCACGACCAGCGCCTGCCGATCCTCGACGGGAACGTCATCCGCGTCCTGTCCCGGTTCTTCCGGGTCGACGGACCTCCCGACCGCGCAGCCACCCAGAAGACCCTGTGGCGCCTCGCCGAGGAGGTGCTGCCCCACGAGCGCCCCGGCGACTTCAACCAGGCGCTGATGGATCTGGGCGCCCTCGTCTGCAAGCCGTCCGGCCCCACGTGCGATACCTGCCCCCTCGCCGACCGTTGCCTGGGCCTCGTCCACGGCGACGCAGAGTCCTTCCCCCGCCCCGGACGCAAGCAGACCGTCACCTTCGTCGTCCGCGCCGCGCTGCGCCTGGTCCGCCCCGACGGCCGCCTCCTGCTCGAACGCCGGCCCGATCGGGGCCTCCTCCCGAACCTCTGGGAGCTCCCGGCGGCTGTCGTTCCGGACGCCGCCTCCCCCGAGGCCTCCGCCCGCGCCCTCCTCCGCAAGGTCTCCCGCGCGCACGGCCTCCCTCCGAGCCTCGTCGACCACCTCGTCCCCGCGGGCCCGACGGAGCACCGCTTCTCCCACCGCCACTGGACGACCTGGGTCTTCGACGTGGCCTGCCCCCTCCCCTCCTCCGCCACCGAGTCCCGCAAGCCCGAGCGCCGCTGGGTCCACCCGTCGGAGCTGCCCGACCTCGGCCTGCCCACCGCGAGCCGCAAGGCGATCGATCTGCCCCGCAACGACCTGCTGCACGCGGACCGCCGATCCCCTTCGCCACACTGGAGTCCGTGAGCGTGCCGGAGAACCAGGAGTCGACGTCGTGGCTGCCGGGCGCAGCTCTGCCCGCGCCCCTGTCCGGGGCCCTGGGGACGACCGACGGAGGGCTCCGCGCCCGGCTCGTCTGGCTCACCCGGCTCCGCTGGGTCGCCATCGCGGGTCAGCTGGCGGTCCTCGGCCCCGCCCTGTCCCTCGGGTGGCTCGACCGCAAGCTGCTCGTCTGCTTCCTCTCGATCGTCGGCGGCCTCGTCCTCTTCAACGCAGTCACCGCCCGGTTCGTCATCCGCGATCGGAACCCCGGCCGCGACATGGTGCTCATCCAGCTCCTCATCGACCTGGCGGCCCTGACGAGCCTCCTGCTGCTGTCAGGCGGGGCATGGAACCCCCTGGCGCCGCTGCTCCTCGTGCACGCGGCGCTGGGCGCGCTCCTCCTCAACGGCTGGCGGAGCGCGGCCAACCTCGCGGCCATGGCCGTCGCCGTCGCCTCGATCAGCCTCGCGCCGCTCCACCCCCCGGCGCTGCCCTCCTTCCCCACTCCAGTCACCGTGGCGCTGCCGTCCCTGCTCCTCGTCACCCTCGTCATCTGGGGCTTCACGAGCTGGCTCACGGCGACCCTCGGCGAGCACCGCCGCCTGCTGCTCAACCTCAAGGAGTATCAGGAGAAGGGCGATCGACTCCGCGCCGCCGGGGCCCTCGCCGCCGGCTTCTCCCACGAGTTCTCGACGCCACTGAACACCGTAAAGATGCGCCTCGCGCGCATCGCCCGCACGCTGCCGGACGACAACGTCGACCTCGCCGCCGCCCAGAAGGCCGCCGACCACTGCGAGTCGGTGCTCCGGAAGATGATCGGCCGCCAGCTCGAACCGGGGCAGCTCCGCCTCGAGCGGGTGGACGTGCCGAACCTCGTCCAGCGGGTCACCGCGTCCTGGTCCGCGGACGGACGGGAGGTGACCAGCCGCACCCACGGCGCGCCGCGACCGATGGTGCTTCCCCCCCTCGCCCTCACCCAGGCGCTGCTCAACCTGCTGGACAACGCGGCCCAGGCGATGACCGCGGCCGGCGACCGCCAGTCGCCGGTGGAGATCGAGCTCGACGGCGCCGACTGGGGGATCCGGCTCGCAGTGATGGACTGCGGCCCCGGCTGGCCCGACGTCGTCCGGGAGAACCTGGGACAACCGTTCCTCACCACGAAGCCGGACGGCACGGGGCTCGGCCTCTACACCGTCCACGCCCTCGCCGCCGCCCTCGGCGGGCGGTTCGCCCTCGAAGACCGCCCCGGCGGGGGCGCCAGCGCCGAGATCTTCCTCCCCGCCGACGCGTTCGCCCCCGGCGACCTCGACTGACCGCGCCCCAATCCACCAGGAGCGACTGTGAGCGACGACCCCATCGAGCTGCTGATCGTCGAAGACGACGAAGGACTGCGGGAGACCCTCGCCCTGGAGTTCGCCGACCGCGGCTACCGCGTCTCCCAGGCCGGGACGTACAAGGAGGCCGAGGCGGCACTCCGCGCCGGCGTCCGCCCACGGTTCGCCGTCCTCGACCTGCGCATCGGCGCCGACAACGGCCTCGATGTCCTCGACCTGGTGCGGGAGGCGGCGCCCCAGTCCCGCGTGGTCATCCTCACGGGCTACGGCTCGCTCCCCACGGCGGTCCAGGCGGTCAAACAGGGCGCCGTGAACTACCTCGCCAAGCCGGTGACCATCGAGCGCCTCGAGCGCGCCCTGTGGACCGACGAGCCCGACCCGAAGGAGGTGGCCGTCCCTCAGAGCCGCGAGTCCCTCGCCCGGCACGAGCGCGAGTACATCGAGTACGTGCTGCTCCAGTGCGAGGGGAACATCAGCAAGGCGGCCCGGTGGCTCGGCATCCACCGCCAGAGCCTCCAGCGCAAGCTGCGCAAGTTCCGTCCCGGCTGAGTCCGCGAGGAGGTCGCCCCTGCAACAGATCGTTGCCTTGACTTGCCAGAGGCGGTTCGTATTCTCCGCCCGCTTCATTTCCGGAGAGCCCCCCAGTGTCGACCGAAGCCACCGAAAACACTGACGATGTCGGAGTGCGCCGCAGCAAGGGTCTGCTGGTGCTGATGACGTTCCTCGTCGTGTCGTGGGTGGTGATGGGCATCGCGGGGACGTCGAACTACTTCGACTCCGAGGACCACATCGGCATGACGCAGGCGCGCCTCTACGAGGCCGGCGCCACCGCCTCCATCGAGGAGTGCGTCGACATGGTCCTCGACTGGCACCCCCAGTGCACCGCGCTGACGGGCCTGTGCGACGCGAGCGTCGACCGGGTCATGGGCGCCTGCCTCGCCGGGCAGGACCGCACCCAGGAGTGCCGGGACATCGCCAGCCGCATCGGCGACACGGAGCTCGGGGTGGCCGAGTGCCGCGCCCGGGGCATCGAGCGCCGCAAGGGGCAGGATCGCGAGTGCAGCAAGTCGTTCGGGTCCGTGGGGCACCACTGCAAGGCCCTGCTCCCCGACGTGTTCGCCGACGTCAAGATTCCGGGGGCGCGCTGATGTCGCTGCTCGGGGACCTGAGGGAGCTGACCAAGCCGCGCATCACGCGGATGAACGTGCTGATGGCGCTCGGCGGCTACGCGCTCGCCGGCGGTTCCTTCAAGCCGGTGACGGTGGGGGCTGCCATGGCCGGCACCGCCCTCGCGGTGATGAGCGCGAACACGCTCAACCAGTACCTGGAGCGGGACATCGACGGGCGCATGGCGCGCACCGCGAACCGTCCGCTGGTGCGGGACCGGATGACCGCGAAGACGGCCCTGTGGTTCGGGATCGCGATGGGGGTGCTGTCGACGGCCATCCTCCTGGCGGCGGTGAACACCGTCACGGCCGCCCTCGGGCTCTTCGCCCTCCTGTCCTACGTGCTCGTCTACACCCCGCTCAAGCAGACGACGCCCCTGTCGCTCGTCGTGGGCGCGGTGCCCGGCGCGGTCCCACCGCTCATGGGCTGGACCGCCGCCACCGGCGTCATCGACGGCCCTGGACTGGCGCTCTTCGCGATCCTGCTCGTGTGGCAGCTTCCCCACTTCCTCGCCATCTCGATGTACCGCTTCGACGACTACGCCCGGGCGGGCTTCAAGACCGTCCCCGTCGTGCGGGGTGACCGCGTCGCGAAGGCACAGGCCGTGGCCTGGTCCATCGCCCTCGTGCCCATCAGCCTGTCGCTCCTCCCCCTCGGGGTCGCCAGCTGGATCTACGGAGGGACCGCCGCCGTCCTCGGCGTTTGGTTCCTGGCCTGGGCGCTCAAGGGCCTGCGCCCCGACGCCGGCGTGAAGTGGGCGCGCGGCTTCTTCCTCTTCTCGATCGTCTACCTGCCGGCCCTCGTCGTGGCCCTGGCGGTGGACGTGACGGTGCTCTGAGCCCTCGGTGAGCAGCGCCTCGTCGGAGCCCCCGGGGGTGACCGACACCCCTGAGCCCAAGGTCCCCTGGTACCAGAACCCCTGGGTCTGGGGCGTCATCTTCGGGCTGGTCTTCATCCCCCTCATCCGGCCCCTCACGCGCCGCGTCCCGCCGCCGCCACCGGTGATGGGCTCTCTCCCCGCGTTCAGCCTGGTCGACCAGGACGGCGAGCCCTTCGGCAGCAAGCAGATGCAAGGCGACGTCTACGTCGTCGGGTTCTTCTTCGTGGAGTGCCGCACGCTGTGCCCCCGCATCCTCGCGGCCATGAACACCCTCGAGGACAAGTACGAGGAGATGGGGTTCGACGTGAAGCTCCTGGCGGTGAGCGTCGACCCGGAGAACGACACGCCGGAGAAGATGCGCGCGAAGGCCGCGGAGTTCGGCGCCGACCACTCGCGCTGGACGTTCGTTACGGGCGATCTGGCGACGGTGCGGCAGGTCGTCGAGGGCGGCTTCAACACCGCCATGGGCGACAAGATCACCGACGGCGCCACCGGCATCGTCGACATCGCCCACACCGAGAAGCTCGTCCTCGTGGACTGGCAGGGCGGGCTGCGCGGGTACTACGGCATCGACGAGCTCGGCCTCGACGAGGTCTATCACCGGTCGCGTCACGTCCTGCGTCAGAAGGCCGAGCTGGGTCAGTAGGCGTGCGGGTCCCGCTCCTCCTGGCGACTCTCCTCGTGGCGAGCGTCGCGAGCGCCGGGCCGCTGGATCGCCTCGTCGACCCGACCCTGCTGCCGAGCACCCGAGAAGCGATCGTCGCGGAGGCCTGTGCGCCCGCCACGGTCGTGACCGCCGACGACCTGCGATCCCTCTTTCCTCGGTGCGAGCGCCCCGAGCAGATCGCCCTCGCCCGCGTGGCCCACTGCCGCCGGGACCCGGCGCTGGCCGGGGTGATGATGGAGGTGTTCCTCCGGAGCAAGCTCTCGCTGGGCGCGCAGGACCACGACCCGGACATCTTCGAGCGTCTGCTCCGGGGCCTCCTCGCGCTGCCGGAGGAGGAGCTGGCTGCGGCGGTCGGCGAGCTCGATGTGGCCTGGATCTCCGAGGCATCGTGGACGGCGCTCGAACAGGGCTGGCTGACCCCCATCGCCGGGTCCGGTCGCATCGCGCCCCCAAACACCGTGTCGGGTGAGACCGCCGACGCTCTGACCCGCGAGATGCTCCTCTCCCACTTCGCGGGCGGGCGCGACGCCCTCCTAGAGCTTCAGACCGACAGCGGCGACGCGGCGACGCGCCTCCTGGACAAGCTCCAGACGATGCACCTGGCTGCGCTGGTCACTCACGGGCCCGCCGAAGATCTGGAGCTGGTCGCCGAGGTGCTGCGCCAACGGGACGACCCGGGCCCGGTGCTGGTCCCGGCGGTCGCCGCGCGGTTGCCCGAGGCGCCCGTCCTCGCCGCGCTCCACGAGGAGCTGCTGGCGCGCGGCCCAACCGGCTCCCAGGGCGTCGCCCCCTACGACCCCGACGAGCCCCTCGACGCCGTGCAGGTGCCGCCGGGAGAGTGGCTCACCCCCGCCACTCCTCATCGAGGGTCCCTGTCACCCTGGTGGCTCGTCCTCGGCGGCCTGGGGCTCCTCGCCGGCGCGTGGATCGAGTCGCTCCGCCGGTGGCCACACCGACGTGAGCGGCTGTTCCGGCTGGCAGCGGTCACCGCCCCCCTGGCCCTGGTGCTCGCGCTGGAGGGCTGCCTCTCGGTCGCCGGAGTCCCCCATCCTCCCGGCCTCGTGGACATCGTCTCCCTCACCCGTGGCCACGACGAGGCGTTCGACGAGCGAGCCCTGGAAGGGGAGAACTGGATCGTCTCGATCGACCCGCGGATGCGTTCGCAGCAGTTCACTCCCCGGAAGGCACCGGGAGTCCTCCGGATCGCCACCCTCGGAGAGTCCTCGGCCCACGCAGCGAACTACCTCGTCGAGGAGGGCTTCTCCGCGCGACTCGGAGTGCACCTCCAGGCTGCGCTCCCGGCCCGGCAGATCGAGGTGATCCACGCCGGCATCGGCGGCGCCCTCAGCTCCCAGATCCGCGGGGTGGCCAGCCAGCTCCTCGACTGGGAGACCGATCTCCTGGTCCTGTACTTCGGCAACAACGACCTGGACTTCCTGCCGGAGGTCGCCCGCTACGAGGGGTTCGACCTCAAGCGGCTCCGACGGCACACCGCGCTCGGACGGATCCGGCTGGTCGGCTTCCCGAGCCGTTGGCTCGCAGACGTCGACGCGGTGGGGACCGAGTTCGCGCAGGCCCGGGAGGGCGAGGCCCTGACCCCCGAGGAGCACGCGGACGTCGTGGCCTTCGCCCGCGAGCACGCCATCGCGAACATGGAGCGGATTGTCGCCGACGCACGTGAGCACGGCGCCGAGGTGCTGATCGTCGCCCAAGGTCCTCGCGAGGACGTGCGCGCGATCGGCGTGGAGGCGGCGCGACGCACGGGGGCCGCGTTGCTGGACGGGGCCGGCGTCATCGAAGCCCATGCGCGCGCCGCGGGACTCGATGGACCGCTGCTCGGGTCCCCGCACTACTCCCGGTACTACTGGGACTACGTCCATCCGACCCGGCTCGGACACGCCCTCCTCGGCGCCGCGATCGCCCCGGCGGCCATCGATGCGCTCGCCGAGCGCTGAGCGACGTACGGCGGTGCATCAATCTGCTGCATTTCGCCGTCTGAGGATTTCAGCCATCTAGGACGCGCGTCCACCCACGATCCCTGAACGTGGGGCGCGGTTTGTTCGTGGCGAGGGGCTCTGTTAGCTTCCCGCCGCCTCGGGCCCGAGTGGGCCGAGAACGCAGTTGGGAGCGAGGTCCTCGCGGGACCGAAGACCTCGCCCCGGAAACACCCACGAGCCTCATCGCCGACGGGCGAGGGGCTCACAGAACGAGGGTCAGTCCGTGGCCGTCATCTTCCCCCGCTGGACCAACATCATGCCGACGGCTGTCGCGGTGATCGTTCCGATCATCGGAGCGACCGTCATTGGCATCGTCTGGTACTGGTTCTCGCCCTGGTACACCGACGTCGGTTACCAGCCCGAGCAGCCCGTCGCCTTCTCCCACCGGCTCCACGCCGGCGAGATGGGCATGGACTGCCGCTACTGCCACAACACGGTCGAGCGTGCCGCCATGGCGGCCGTGCCGCCTGCCGCCACCTGCATGAACTGCCACAAGGTGGTCAAGACCGACTCCGAGAAGCTCGACCTCGTGCGTGACAGCTACGAGAACAACGAGCCCATCGAGTGGGTCCGCGTGCACATGCTCCCGGACTACGCGTACTTCAACCACTCCCCGCACCTCGCGGCGGGGGTGGGCTGCAACACCTGCCACGGCCGCATCGATCAGATGGAGGTCGTGACCCAGAACCAGCCGCTGTCGATGAGCTGGTGCCTGGACTGCCACCGCGATCCCGGTCCGAACCTCCGCCCGCCGGAGGAGGTCACGAACATGAACTGGGACACCGCCACCGCCGACTACCACCGCCAGACCGACGAAGAGGGTCGCCCGATGGACGCCACCGGGACCCGCACTCTCGTGCCGCCGGACAACTGCGGGGGATGCCACCGATGAAGCGTCTCAACGTCCTGAACAACTCCAAGCCGAAGACCCAGTGGCGCTCCCTCGAGGAGCGGGCCGGGAACCCGGACCAGCGGATCGCCGAGCTCGAGTCGCCGAACGGCGCGCGTGAGTGGGAGCAGACCGAGGGTCTGAGCCGCCGCGGCTTCATGGGCGTCGCCGGCACCACCCTGGCCGCCAGCTCCGCGCTGCTGACCGGGTGCATCCGCAAGCCCACCGAGCACATCGTGCCCCTGAGCGAGCGCCCCGAGGATCGCATCCCCGGCGCCGCGCTCCACTACAACACCGTCGCCCGCATCGGCGGCAGCGTGATGGGGCTCCGGGTCACCTCGATGGACGGCCGCCCCACGAAGGTGGACGGCAACCCGAACCACCCGTCCACCGAGGGCGGAGCGAACACGTTCGCGCAGGCTTCCATCATGGAGCTGTACGCGCCTCAGCGGGCCCGCACCGTCATGCACGACGGCAAGGAGTCCACCTGGGACGACTTCGGCGCCTGGGCGAAGGGGGCCTTCACGGGCTCTGGTGACGGCGTCGCGCTGCTGGTCGAGGAGACCTGCTCGCCCACGACGGCCCGGCTCCTGGCCGCGCTTCAGGCGAAGCACCCCGCCGCCCAGCTGTTCGTCCACGACCCCTCGCGGAACCAGGGCGCCATCGACGGCGCCGCGCAGGTCGGCCTCGCCGGCTGGCGCAGCTGGAACGACCTCGGCAAGGCCAAGGTCATCGCCGCCTTCGACAGCGACTTCCTCGGCACCGACGGCGACGTCGTCCGCAACACGAAGGCCTTCGCCCGGTCCCGCAAGATCGACGGCGACAACGCGGACATCTCCCGCCTGTACACCGTGGAGGCGAACTTCAGTTCCACCGGCGCCATGGCCGACAACCGGCTGCGCCTCAAGGCGTCCGCCATCGGCCCGTTCCTCGCGGCGGTCGCCAAGAAGGTGGTCACCGGCGGGAACCTGCCCAGCGGCGCCCAGGCCGCCGTCGCGGCGCTCAAGGCGGACGCGGCAGGCAAGGACGCCTGGGTCGACGCCCTCGCCAAGGACCTCCTCGCCAACAAGGGCACCTCGGCCGTCCTCGTCGGCTCCGGCCAGCCCGGCTGGGTCCACGCGGTCGCGAACCTCATCAACGTCGCCCTCGGCAACGTGGGGACCACGACCTTCTGGGGTCCGTCCAACGCCATCACCGACGGCACCGGCGGCATCGACGAGCTGGCCGCGGCCATCAAGGGCCGCAAGGTCAAGACGCTCCTCATCCTCGGCGGCAACCCGGTGCTGACGGCGCCGGCGAACCTCGGCTTCGGCGAGCTGCTCGGCTCGGTCGCCACGGTCGTCCACCTCGCCCGCGAGGACCGGGAGACCGCGGCGAAGGCCAACTGGGCGCTGCCCGCGAGCCACTTCCTCGAGGGCTGGGGCGACGCCACGTCGACCGACGGCACCTACGCCATCCAGCAGCCTCTCATCGCGCCGCTGTTCGGCACCTGGTCCGCGGACCAGCTCCTCGCGTCCATCGCCGGCGTCGAGGGCTCCGACTACGACCTCGTCCGCGAGACGGCGAAGGGCCTCGCAGACGGTGACTTCGAGACGACCTGGGGCCGCTGGCTCCACGACGGTGTCGGTCGCCGCGGTGACGCGCCCGTCGCGCCGTCGCTGACCGCCGCCCCCGTCGAGGACGTCGACCCGGAGGCCGTCGCGGACGCACCCGAAGGCGACGAGAACGAGGAGGTCGACGGCGACGCCGGTGATGCCCTCGCGCCGCCCCCGCCGGTGTGGAACCTGGCGGGCCTGACCGCCGCCGCCAGCGGCGCGGCGGGCGCGAACGGGGACCTCGAGGTGGCCTTCTACCTCGACCCCAAGGTCTACGACGGCCGCTTCGCGAACCTCGCGTGGCTCCAGGAGCTGCCGGACCCGATGAGCAAGCTCAGCTGGGACAACGCGGCCCTCGTGTCGCCGGCGACCGCGGGCAAGCTCGGCGTCTCCCGGGGCGACCTGGTCGACATCACCGTCGAGGACCGCAGCGGCCGCGCCGCCATCTTCGTCCTCCCCGGCGTCGCCGACGACGTCATCGCCTGGTCCGTCGGTCACGGCCGTGGCGAGGCAGGCGGGCGCTTCGCCCAGGGGGACATCAACGACTACACCGTCCCCGCCGGTGGCTTCAACGCCTACGCCGTCAAGGGCGACGGCTGGTTCTCCGCCGCGACGGTGTCGAAGTCCAACGACACGTACGACCTCGTCACCACCCAGGAGCACGGCCGCCTCGACCCGACGGTGTCCACGCCCTTCGGTGACGTCCACTACGACCGCCGCCCCCTCGTGAACGAGGCCACGGCCAGCGAGTTCGACGCGAACCCCAAGTTCGCCCAGCACGAGCCGCTGTTCCCCCTGAAGTCCCTGTTCACGCCGCCGAACGAGACCGGCGGTCAGCAGTGGGGCATGACCATCGACCTGAACGCCTGCACGGGGTGCAACGCCTGCACCATCGCCTGCCAGGCAGAGAACAACATCCAGGTCGCCGGCAAGGACCGCGTCGCCAACGGACGTGAGCTCCACTGGATTCGCCTGGACCGGTACTTCACCGGCGAGGACGAGAACGAGCCCGAGGCCGTCTTCCAGCCCATCAACTGCATGCACTGCGAGATGGCGCCCTGCGAGACGGTCTGCCCGGTCGGCGCCACGTCCCACAGCCCCGACGGGCTCAACGACATGGCCTACAACCGGTGCATCGGCACCCGGTACTGCGCGAACAACTGCCCGTTCAAGGTGCGTCGGTTCAACTTCTTCAACTTCAGCAAGGAGAACCACGACAAGAACGAGCTGCTCGAGCTCCAGCAGAACCCGAACGTCACCGTCCGGTTCCGCGGCGTCATCGAGAAGTGCACCTACTGCACCCAGCGCGTCTCGGCCGCGAAGTCGGCGGCCAAGGTCGCCCGGCCTGACGGCCGCGTGCAGGACGGCGCCGTCACGCCGGCGTGCGCTGAGACCTGCCCCGCGGACGCCATCGTCTTCGGGGACATCAACGACCCGAACACCATGGTCAGCAAGATGAAGGCCCAGCCTCGCAACTACGCGATGCTCCAGGACCTCAACATCCACCCGCGGACCACGTTCCTCGCCAAGATTCGCAACCCCAACCCCGAGCTGGCCTGATGAGCACGAAGGTCTACACCGAGACCCACCAGCTGGAGGATCCCGTCGCGGAGCGGGCTCCCCTGGTACTCGGCGGTCTCGATTTCCATGACGTCACCGAGATGGTGGCGCGCCCCGTCGAGGACAAGATCCAGCCCCTGTGGCTGCTCGCGTTCCTCGGCGCCCTCACCCTCCTCGGCGTCTACGGGGCGAGCATCGCCTGGCTCGTCTGGGAGGGCACCGGCGTCTGGGGTCTGAACAACCCCGTCGACTGGGGCTGGGCGATCGTCAACTTCGTCTTCTGGGTCGGCATCGGCCACGCAGGGACGCTCATCTCGGCGATTCTCTTCCTCTTCCGGCAGAAGTGGCGGACGGGCATCAACCGGGCGGCGGAGGCGATGACGCTCTTCGCCGTCGCCTGCGCGATCTCGTTCCCGACCATCCACGTCGGGCGGATCTGGCTGCTGTACTACGTGGCGCCCATCCCGAACCAGATGTGGGTGTGGCCGAACTTCCGCTCCCCGCTGCTCTGGGACTTCTTCGCGGTCTCCATCTACGGCACCGTCTCGCTGCTGTTCTGGTACACGGGCCTCATCCCGGACCTCGCGACGATGCGCGACCGAGCGAAGGGGAAGATCGCCCGCCTCGCCTACGGCTTCTTCGCCCTCGGGTGGCGCGGCTCCCACCGCCACTGGGTCAACTACGAGTCGGCCTACGGCATCCTCGCCGGCCTGAGCACCCCGCTCGTGCTCTCCGTGCACACCATCGTCTCCTTCGACTTCGCGGTGTCGCAGATTCCGGGCTGGCACACGACCATCTTCCCGCCCTACTTCGTCGCCGGCGCCATCTTCTCCGGCTTCGCGATGGTGCTGACGCTGATGATCCCGGCCCGCGTCATCTTCCAGATGAAGGAGCTGATCACCGTTCGCCACATCGAGAACATGGCGAAGATCATCCTCCTGACCGGCTCGCTGGTCGGATACGCCTACGCGATGGAGTTCTTCATCGCCTGGTACTCGGGCAACCCCTACGAGCAGTTCGCGTTCATCAACCGGATGTTCGGCCCCTACTGGTGGGCCTACTGGACGATGATCTCGTGCAACGTCATCACCCCGCAGTTCTTCTGGGTGAAGAAGTTCCGCACCGACCCGGTCATCGTCTTCATCCTCAGCATCTTCGTGAACATCGGGATGTGGTTCGAGCGCTTCGTGATCACCATCACGCTGTCGGCCGACTTCCTGCCCAGCTCCTGGGGCTACTACCGCCCGACCCTCTTCGACGTCGGGTGCCTCGTCGGCTCCTTCGGACTGTTCTTCACGCTGTTCCTGCTCTTCCTGAAGTTCCTGCCGATGGTCGCCATCGCCGAGGTCAAGTCGGTGATGCCCCAGGCCGACCCCCACTGGGACGGCTACCACCACGACGACCACGGTGACCACGATCACGACGACGAGGAGGCGGCATGAGCTCCGCGACGAACCACTACGGGCTTCTCGCCGAGTTCGGCAACCCCGCCGAGCTCTACCACGCCTGTGAGAAGGTGCGGGACGAGGGCTTCACCCACTGGGACGCCCACACCCCGTTCCCCGTCCACGGCCTCGAAGAGGCGATGGGCGTCGGACGGAGCCGCGTGCCGTGGATCTCCCTCGCTGCGGGGCTGCTCGGGGGCACCCTCCCCGGCTTCGGGCTCCAGGTGTGGGTGTCGATGGTCGCCTCCCCCCACATCTTCTCGGGCAAGCCGTTGCTGTCCTGGCAGGCGTTCGTCCCGGTCACCTTCGAGCTGTCGGTGCTGCTCGGCGCCGCCGGCGCCCTCATCGGGATGCTCTTCATCAACCGGCTGCCCCAGCTCTACCACTCGCTGTTCAACAGCGAGCGCTTCGAGCGGTTCAGCGACGACAAGTTCTTCATCTCCATCGAGTCGCGGGACCCGAAGTTCGACGCCGAAGGGACCGCCGCGTTCCTCCAGGGCCTCGGCTCCAGCCACGTTGAGCTGGTGGAGGACTGAGGCGATGACCGTGCAACGCATCTGTCTTCTCGCCCTGACCGCATTCGTCGCCCTGAGCGGCTGCCGCGGCCAGGTCTCCGACAAAGCCCCCATCCACTTCAACCCGAACATGGACAACGTGACTCGGTTGGACGCGCAGGAGCCCTCGGGCTTCTTCGAGGACGGCCGCAGCAGTCGCCCGGCCGTCGCCGGGACCGTCGCGGTCGGCCAGCTGCGCGAGGACACGGTCCTGCACGCGGGCGTCGACGGCGCCGGCAACTTCGTGTCCACCCTGCCTGACGGGATGACGCTGGATGCGGCCCTCCTCGACCGCGGGGAGAGCCGCTACAACATCTACTGCACGCCCTGCCACGACAAGACCGGCAGCGGCAACGGCATCGTCCGGCAGCGCGGGTTCATCCCGCCCCCCGACTTCCAGGACCCGCGGGTCCGGGCCTTCCCGATCGGCCAGATCGTGAACGCCCAGGCCGTCGGGATTCGCACCATGCCGTCGTACGCGGCCCAGATCCCCGCCGAGGACCGGTGGGCGGTCGCGGCGTACGTGCGGGCCCTCCAGATCAGCCAGGGAGCCACGCGGGACCAGGTCCCCGCCGAGCTCGCCAGCAAGAACGGGTGGTAAGCAAGTCATGTCTGCTCGCGTAGCAATGCCCACTGCGGCCGAGACGACCTTCCCCGCCGAGCACGGCTGGCGGAAGATCGCCCCCGTCGCCTTCATCGTCGGCGTCGTCCTCGTGGGGGCCGCCTTCGCCATGGACGGCTCCGACCACCACGGCGACTTCTACTTCAGCTATCTGGTCGCGTGGATGTACGCGGCCACGCTCGGCCTCGGCGCCCTGTTCTTCACGCTCGTGCAGCACGCGGGCCGGGCCGGCTGGTCCGTCGTCGTGCGCCGCACGGCCGAGAACATGATGTCGGTCCTGCCGGTACTGGCGATCTTCTGGATCCCGATCTTCCTCGGGCGCCATGAGCTGTACCACCACTGGATGGACGCGGAGATCGTCGCGAGCGACGCGATCCTCCAGGGCAAGCAGGCCTACCTCAACGAGGGCTTCTGGACCGCCCGCGCCGGGTTCTACCTCGCCGTCTGGTCCCTGCTCGCCTGGTACTTCCGCCGCCGCTCCGTCGCCCAGGACTCCATGTCCGAGGACGACCTTGCCGGTCGTGAGGAGTACAGCCGGGGCACCGAGCGCCGCAGCGCCGTCAGCATCTTCTTCTTCGCGCTGACCATCACGTTCGCCGGCATCGACTGGATCATGACGCTGGACCCGCACTGGTACTCCACCATGTGGGGCGTCTACCTCTTCGCCGGTGCCTTCGTCAGCGCGCTCGCCTTCCTCGGGCTGTCGCACATCCTGATGCAGCGGGCCGGTCTCGTGACCCGCATCATCAACGACGAGCACTACCACGACCTGGGCAAGCTGACCTTCGCCTTCACGGTCTTCTGGACGTACATCGCGTTCAGCCAGTACTTCCTCATCTGGTACGCGAACATCCCGGAGGAGACCTCCTGGTACGCGCACCGCATGGGCAACAGCTGGGAGATGGTGGGCATCGGCCTGATGCTCGGGCACTTCGCCATCCCGTTCTTCTTCCTGATGCCGCGGACCATCAAGCGCATCCGCTTCACGCTGGCGCTCGGGTGCCTGTGGATGCTGGTCATGCACTACGTGGACCTGCAGTACATGGTCATGCCCGTCCACGCCCACCACGGCGTGCACTTCGGCCTGACCGACGTGCTGACCTGGTTCGGGATGGTCGGCGTCTTCGTCGGCGGCTTCATCTTCATGAGCGGCCGTGCGGCCCTCGTGCCCGTCCGCGATCCCCGGCTCCCCGAGTCGGTCAACTTCGTGAACATCTAGTCGGGAGCACGCAATGAGCACGATCCACGACAACTCCCCCCAGCCCGACGGCAACGTCGACGAGCTCGAGGCCATGGGCGCCATGCCCGACGGCGCCCGCGGTGGCACCGTCCTCGTGGTCCTGATCGCCGCCCTGGGCCTCATGACCTTCACCATCGCCGCCGGGGTGCCTCTGGTGATGAAGGTCGGCTGGAACAAGATCCAGAACGAGCAGTGGGCCACCGAGTCGCCCCAGCTCCAGGAGCTTCGCTCCATGGAGGCGGAGGCGCTGATGACCCCGAAGAAGCTGGACAACGGCCTCTTCCGCATTCCGATCGAGGCCGGCAAGGCCGCCCTCCTCGCCAACCCCGCCCTCCTCGCCAGCGCGGGCGCGGCTCCGGCGGCGGCCCCCGCGGAGGGCGACGGTGACGCGACGGCGGACATGAGCGACGAGGAGCTGGCCGCGAAGGGCAAGGAGCTCTTCAACGGCGCCAAGATCTGCATGTCCTGCCACAAGGCCGACTCCGCGGACCGCCTCGTGGGTCCCGGCCTCAAGGGCATCTTCGGCCGCCAGGAGAAGATGGCGGACGGCACCGAGCTGACGGTGGACGAGGCGTACCTCATCGAGTCACTCAAGGAGCCGAACGCGAAGGTCGTCGAGGGCTACCCGCCCGCCATGACGCCCCAGACGTTCACGGACGCCGAGATCGCCCAGCTCGTCGCTTACCTGAAGACGCTCTAGCAACCTCGGGGTTCGCCCCCAGCCTCTCGAGACACCACGCAGTGACCACCTCCTCCCTCCGCACGCTCCTCGTCGCCGCCTTCGCGGTGGTGCTGTGCGCGTGGCCGGCGGACGGAGTGGCGGAGGACTACGTGCCTCCGCCCCTGCGGGACCTGCAGATCGAGCAGCTCATCGGCGACTCGATCGACCTGGGCCTCACCTTCACCGACCACGCCGGTGAGGACGTGACTCTCGGGAGCTACTTCGCGGACGGCAAGCCCGTCCTGCTGACGCTCAACTACTACACCTGCCGGATGCTCTGCAGCCTGCAGCTCAACGCGATGATCCCGGCGATCAAGGGCAACGGCCTCGAGCCGACCGACGACTACCGCATCGTCACCGTGTCCATCGATCCCCGGGAAGGCGCCGACCTCGCCGCAAGCAAGCGCGAGACCTACCTCAAGGCCCTGGGCATGGGGAAGGACGTCGACTGGAGCTTCCTGGTCGGCAGCGAGGCCAACATCGCGGCCCTGGCGAAGAGCGTGGGCTTCAAGTTCAACTACGACGAGCAGACGGATCAGTTCGCCCACGGGGCGGCTGTCTACTTCTTGTCGCCGAAGGGTGTGATCACCCGCTACCTGTTCGGTCTTCAGTACCTGGCGCGCGACGTGCGGTTCGCGCTGCTCGACGCCGCCGAGGGCACCCTCGGCAACCCCGTCGACTTCTTCCTTCAGTCCTGCTTCTACTACGACGCCGCGCTCGGCTCGTACGTGGCGGTCGCCTGGCGTGTCATGCGCCTCGGTGGCGTCGCCATCGTGCTGGCCCTCGCGGTGTTCCTGAGCTTCATGTGGCGCATCGAGATGAGGCGCCGCGCTTCGGAGGTCATCTGATGAGCGGTCTTCCGTTCGGAGCGGTCCTCGATTCGGTCAGGGAAGGGAGCTTCTGGATGCCTCCAGAAGCCTCCGTGACCACCGAGTTCGTGGACCCGGTCTTCTACTACATCCTCGGCCTGACGACGTTCTTCTTCGTCGCCATCGTCGTCGTGGGCGCGTACTTCGCCTTCCGCTACCGCAAGCGGAGCGACAACGACCGGACCCACCCGTCGGCTGGGAGCCACAAGCTCGAGGCGGTCCTCGCGATCATCCCGACGCTGCTGATGTTCACCATCTTCTGGTTCGGCTTCCAGGGGTACATGAACCTCGCGGTGCCGCCGGGTGATGCGATGGAGATCCGCACCGTCGGGCAGAAGTGGTTCTGGACGTTCGAGTACGACAACGGCGCGAAGCTGAACACCGGCAAGGACGCTGCGGCCGCCTACGCCGAGGAGTACCCGGACCGGCCTCTCGGCCTCGTGGTCCCCGTGGGCCAGACGGTGAAGCTCATCGGCACCTCGCGTGACGTGCTGCACTCCATGTACATCCCCGCCTTCCGGGTCAAGAAGGACGTGATGCCCAACCGGTACACGACCATCTGGTTCGAGGCGACGAAGACGGGCACCTTCGACTTCTTCTGCACCGAGTACTGCGGCAAGGACCACTCCCGGATGATCACCAAGGTGACCGTCCTCGAGCGGGAAGCCTTCGACAAGTGGCTCGAGGAGGAGAAGGAAATCTCAGCGAAGCCGATTCCAGGGGACCAGCTGTTCGCCAACGGCGGCTGCGCGGCCTGCCACAGCCTCGCGGGCGAAGCGGGCACCGGGCCAGCGCTGAACGGCATCTTCGGCAAGGACGAGGCGATGGCGGACGGCTCCACGATCAAGGTGGACGAGAACTACCTCCGCGAGTCCATCGTGAACCCCACGGCCAAGGTGGTGAAGGGCTTCGCCCCGGTCATGCCTCCGTTCGCGGGCACCTTCTCCGACGCAGAGCTTGACCGCCTCGTCGACTACATCAAGAGCCAGGAATAAGGGAGGAGTGACACGATGATGCTCGACGCTCCCGAGACCCCCGAGGCGGCCGACGCCGCTCCGGAAGAGCACGGTCACCACGACCACCACGACGAACCCAGCTACCTCGTCTACGGCAAGGAGAAGGGCTTCCTCTCCTTCCTGAAGTCGTGGCTGATCACCGTCGACCACAAGCGCATCGGGATCATGTACTTGATCTCGGTCCTCTTCTTCTTCGCGGTCGCTGGCTTCACCGCCATCTACTTCCGCTACGAGCTGATGACCGCCGCGCCCGACGTGATGGACGGCGACACCTACAACAAGGCCTTCACGCTCCACGGCGGGATCATGGTCTTCCTCGTCATCATCCCGCTGACGCCGGCGGCGCTGGGCAACTTCGTCCTGCCGCTGATGCTCGGCGCGAAGGACGTGGCCTTCCCCAAGCTCAACCTCGCGTCCCTGTACGTGTACTGGGCGGGCGCCGCGCTGCTCGTCTGGGCCGTGCTCGGCGGCGGGTTCGACACGGGCTGGACGTTCTACACGCCGTACTCCAGCTCGGCCGCGGGCCCCATCACCACCGCGTTGCTCGGGGCATTCACGCTCGGGTTCAGCTCCATCTTCACGGGCCTGAACTTCATCGTGACCATCCACAAGATGCGGGCGCCCGGCATGGGCTTCTTCCGCATGCCGCTGATGCTCTGGGCGCTGTACGCCACCGCCCTGACCCAGCTGCTCGCCACGCCGGTCCTCGCCATCACGCTCCTGCTGGTCGCGATGGAGCGGATCATGGGCATCGGGATCTTCAACCCGGAGCTCGGCGGCGACCCCGTGCTCATGCAGCACTTCTTCTGGTTCTACAGCCACCCGGCCGTCTACATCATGATCCTGCCGGCCTTCGGCATCATCAGTGAGCTGGTCGCGGTCCACAGCCGCAAGCGCATCTTCGGCTATGGCGCCATCGCCCTGAGCTCCGTGTCCATCGCGCTCATCGGCTTCCTGGTCTGGGGCCACCACATGTTCGTCTCGGGCCAGTCCGAGCTGAGCGGCACGGTGTTCAGCTTCCTCACGTTCTTCGTCGCGGTGCCCACCGCCATCAAGATCTTCAGCTGGGTCGGCACCATGTGGGGCGGCTCCGTCCGCTTCAACACGCCGATGCTCTACACCCTGAGCTTCCTCTTCTTGTTCCTCATCGGCGGGCTGACGGGCCTGTTCCTGTCCACCATGGCGACGGACGTGCACCTCCACGACACCTACTTCGTGGTGGCCCACTTCCACTACGTCATGGCATCGGGCGCGGTCATCAGCTTCCTCGGCGGCGTCCACCACTGGTGGCCCAAGATGTTCGGGACGATGTACAACGAGACGCTCGGCAAGATCGGCGCTCTGATCATCTTCATCGGCTTCAACCTGACCTTCTTCCCGCAGTTCGTGGCGGGGAGCCGGGGCATGCCGCGCCGCTACCACGAGTACGTGAGCGAGTACGAGGGCATGCAGGCCATGTCGTCCTACGGCTCGTACATCCTGGCCTTCGGCCTGGTCTTCGTCCTCTGCTACCTGCTCTACGCGCTCTTCAAGGGTCCGAAGGCCACCGAGAACCCCTGGGGCGCCGTGACGCTCGAGTGGGAGACCGAGACACCGCCCATCGAGCACAACTTCCACCACACCCCGGTCTGCGTCCGCGGCCCGTACGATTTCCCCGAGATCGACGAGTCGCTGAGCACCGGTGGCCACTGAACCGGCGAGGCCTCAGCACATGGCAGACGCTCACGCTCACGACCCGAACCGGCCGCCCTGGGTCGCGCACTTCTTCCACTCCAAGGAGCAGCACCTCTCGGCCGCGAAGTTCGGCATGTGGCTGTTCCTCGCGCAGGAGGTGCTCTTCTTCTCTGGCCTGTTCTGCGCCTACATCGCGTTCCGCTGGCTCTACCCGGAGACCTGGCTCTCCGGCGCGGACCAGCTGAACAAGTGGATGGGAGGCCTGAACACCCTCGTCCTCATCGCCTCGTCGTTCACGATGGCGCTGGCGGTGCGGGGTGCCCAGACCAAGAGCCCCACGGCGCTCAAGGTGAACCTGCTCCTGACCATCCTGTTCGCCTGCACGTTCATGGTGGTCAAGTACTTCGAGTACACGCACAAGTTCCACCTCGGGATCTTCCCGGCGCAGCACTACACGTACGAAGGCAGTACAGGGTTGATGCCGATCTTCTTCGCCATCTACTACTGCCTCACCGGACTCCACGGGATCCACGTGGTCATCGGCATCGGCTTCCTCGGCTGGCTGCTCTACGCCGCCCAGAAGGGCCGCTTCATGGACGGCAACTACGCCTACGTGGAGAACGTCGGCCTGTACTGGCACCTCGTCGATCTCATCTGGATCTTCCTGTTCCCGCTTCTCTATCTCGTGAAGTGAGAGGGCTGTCATGTTGAAGAAGTCCCTGCACCTGTCCGCGGGCGCGGCGCACGCCGACGGCGAGCACCATGAGCACATCACGCCCCTGTCGATCTACCTGGGGGTGTTCGGCGCGCTCATCGTCCTGACCGTCGTCACGGTCGGGGTGTCCGAGCTCGGCATCCCGCAGCCCTACTCCCTGATCCTCGCGATGATCGTCGCCACCTGTAAGGCGGCCCTCGTCGTGACGTTCTTCATGCACCTCCTCTGGGACGAGCGGCTCAACACCGTCGTGTTCCTGGGCACGGTGGTGTTCGTGGCCATCTTCTTCTCCCTCACGATGACGGACCTGCTCAGCCGGGACTTCTTCGACAAGGGGACGGGCAACTTCGTGATGCTCGAAGAAGAGAAGAAGGTCTGGCACGAGTGCATGGAGACGGGCACGTACGACAGCTGCCGGGACAAGCTGCCCCGCGGCTGGTTCGAGGCCAACCCCGACGCGGCCGCCCACGGCGAGCACGGCGGTGACCACGGCGCCGAGGGTGACCACGGTGACGCCGGGCACGACGCCAAGGGCGAGCACGGCGCCGAGGGCGACCACGGCGACAAGAAGGACGACGGCGGCCACTGAGCCACGCCGGACGAGTCCCTCGCAGAGCATGATGCGGCCGGGTCCTTCGGGGCTCGGCCGCGCTGCTTGGGGGAACGTGGGCGCGCCACCCGTCGGAGCCCTGCCTGGCTGCCCCCGCCCTCCCCTGCCCTTCGGCGGCGCGTGTGCGAGGATCGGCCCATGACTGCCTTCTCCGCATGGCGCGCCGCCCTGGACGAGATCCGCCGCGGGCGCATGGACGAGCTCCGGTTCCTCCCCGAGCGCAGCCGCCTGTGGCGGGTCGCCGAGCATCTGGACGCGGCCCGGCTCCATCGGGACGACGAGGAGCTCCTGTCCCTGGACGACCTCGTGGGCTCGCCGGAGGACCGTGCTGGCCGCTTGTTCCTCGGGGTCTACAGCGAGCCCGGCCTACGCTACGCGCTCCAGCAGTACGGGCTCTGGGAGACGCTGGACAAGGTGACGCGGGACGAGCCCGTGCTGACCATCAGCGGCACCGGGGAGACGAGCCAGCGGTTCACGATCACCGACGGCACCGACGGCGCCGAGCTCGTGGAGTGCCGGGCCGGGCTGCGGTACGGAGGCCGGTTCGACGACGACGGGCCGGACCTGCCAGGACCCGACGACGCGAAGTGGCTGGAGATCGACTGGCTCAAGCTCCAGAACCCCTACCGCCCCTTCCCGCCCGAGCGCCCGAAGCTGCCGGGCCAGGACCACCCCGGCCTCGGTCAGGGACGCGAGGCGATGGAGATCATGTTGATCAGCGGATGGCGCCTCGGCTGCATCGGGGTCGTCTCGTCACCGGCGTGGTTCCACAACGCGGTGATGTACCGGGTGCACTACCGGTTCGTGGATCCCCAGGAGGAGGGGCGCTTCCTCGCGATGGTGGACGCGTGGCGGGCGGCGGGGATCAGCCTGGCGCAAGCGTCCTGGGACATGGACGAGGGCCGGGTGACCGACGGTGACGGCGCCGCCGTGGAGTGGCGCCCCGGACCGCTCATCGCGCCGCTGAGCGAAGACGCGGATCTGGTGACGGATGACTGGGAGGCCGAGGTGGAGGCGGCCCGGGCAGCGGCGACCTACGCGTTCCCGAGGGGCGACTGAGCGCAGTCGACGGGAGCTGCAGAGGGTGCAGCGCAGGCCCCCGCCTCCTCGCCTACCGCGCGAGCTCCTCCTGGCAGCGCCCGAAGTAGACGCTCCACGAGTGACGGATCCAGTCGGCCTGCTTGGCGCTCACCGGCCGCGCCACCTTGCCGGGGGAGCCGAGCACCAACGAGCCCGGCGGGATCACGGTGTTCGCCGTCACCAGCGCGCCTGCGCCGACGATCGAGCCGGTCCCGATGCGCGCGTTGTCCATCACGATGGCTCCCATCCCGATGAGGCAGTCGTCCTCGATGATGCAGCCGTGGAGGATCACCCGGTGTCCCACGGTCACCCGCGCCCCGACCCGCGTCGTCGACAGGTCGCCCGTGTTGTGGACCACGGAGCCGTCCTGGATGTTGCTCTGCGGCCCGATCCGGATCGGCCCCTGGTCACCGCGCAGCACCGCCGTCGGCCAGATGGAGACCCCAGACGCCAGCTCCACGTCACCGGACACCACGGCCGACGGGTGGACCCAGGAGTCGGTGGGCACCACCGGCGTCCAGCTGCGGTAGGGCTCGATCATGCAGTCATCTCCGCGTGGGGCGCTGATGGGGGAGGGCAAACGCAGAAACGCCACCGCCGACCGGCGATGGCGTCTGCTCGATTTCTCGTTCGACCGTGGGAAGCGTCTCTCGGCGTGCCGAGAGGCCCGGACCTGGAGTCAGCCGACGATCCTGCGACCGCCGGGACCGACTAGGCCTGCGGCGGGACGGGCTTCGGGGTCGGCTTCGGAACAGGGGCAGGGCGCCAGTTCATCGTTGCCTCCGGTGGGTGTGGGCTCGCTCTCGCGACGTGACAGAACATCTTCTAGGTAGCCCGCGAGGCAGCGCAATGTCAAGCGATCTGCCGGGCGCGAGACGACCCGAAACCCGCGACGCGCTGGCTATCGTCCCTCCATGCGGGTCGCGATCCTCCAGGCCGCCGCTGTCGACGAGTCGCTCGCCCTGTGCGACGTGACCGCTGTCTTGCGCCAGCGCGGCCACCGCGTGTGCCTGTTCCTCGAGGACCAGGAGCCCGGCCTCCCCGCCGCCCTCGCCCGGTTCCGCCCCGAGATCGTCTTCGTCCAGGCCGCCTACATGGCCGAGGCCTGGACCCGCCACGCGGTCCGCCTGGTCGAGGGCCTGCCGGGCGCGACGCCCCCGCGGGCGGTCCTCGTGGGCACCGCCGCCACCTTCGACGCGGAGCTGTGTGCTCGCGTGGGGGCCTTCGGCGCCCTGATGGGCGAGCTCGACGCCTGCGCCCCGGCCTTCCTCGCCGCTCTCACCTCCCCCAGCCCCGACCTGGCCTCCGTCCCCGCGCTCCGCTGGCACGACGGCCACCGCTGGCGCGCCAACCCGTGGGGCGAGCCCCCCGACCTCGACCGCCTCCCTCTGCCCGCCCGGGACGTGTACTTCGCCCGCTACCCCTTCCTCGGGCGCTTCCCCTGGAAGCGCTTCACCACCGGGCGCGGGTGCGTCCACTCCTGCGGGTTCTGCTACCTACCGGGCCTGCGCGAGGGGTACGGCCAGCGCCCCACCGTCCGCCGCAAGTCCGTGGACCGGGTCATCGCCGAGGTCCACGCCGTGCGCGCCAGCTGGCCGCTCCAGAGGATCCACTTCGCCGACGATCTCTTCGCGCCCTCCCGCCCCTGGCTCGAGGAGCTGGCGGAGCGCTTCCCCCGCGAAGTCGGCCTCCCGTTCTCCTGCAACACCTCGCCGGAGACAGTCACGGAGACGAACGCGGCCCTGCTTGCGCGGGCGGGGGCCGTCATCGTCGGGATCGGCCTGGAGACGGGCAGCGAGGCACATCGGATCGATCTCCTCGGCCGCCCGACCCGGGACGCCGCCATCCGGCGAGCGGCAGAGCGCCTCGCCCGTCACGGGATCCGACTCCAGACGTTCAACATGCTGGCGAACCCGGGCGAGCCCTTCGCCGACGCCCTCTCGACCCTCACCCTCAACCAGGAGCTCGGCGCCGCCTACCCCCGGGTGAACCTCGCCTACCCGGCCCCCGGCTCCCACCTCGAACAGCTGATGGCGGAGCGAGGCACCCCTCCTCTGCCTCCCGACGCCCACGCCCGCGCCGACTGGAGGGCCTGGTGTGCCGAGGGCGACCCGGCGCCGTTCGAGGTGCTCCAGCGCCTCTTCCGTCTCGCCGTCCGCACGCGGCTTCCCCCGAGCCTCGTCTCACGCCTCGCCGCGCGCCTCGACCCCGCCTGGCTCGCCCCCCTCGCCCTGTACGACGCCACCGTGGAGGCCCGCTGGTCCGGGGTGTCGCCCCTCGCGGGCCTCCGCTACGGGCTGCGGGCGGGCAAGCCGAACGGCCGCGTCACCTACCACGAGAGCATCCCCTGACCGCCAGGCCCCCGCTTCCTGCTGAGCACAGCGCCCCGCCGACGGCCTCACAAACCCTTACCCACCCACACCGACCCTTCCTTGGCCTGCGGGATCCGCTCCGCGAGAGTGAGTGCACACCGACGCTCTGGAGGCCCGATGCGATCCCGTGCCCTGCTCCCCTTCGTCCTGCTCCTCGCGGGCTGCCCCACGGGCGGCAACGGCGACGACGACGACACCGCCGACCTCTCCTACGGAGAGACGCTCGCCGCCGCCCTGTGGGCGAGTGACATGGAGGTGTCCCTCGACGGCGACACGCTGACGCTGAGCGACGACGGGATCCCCGACCACGATGTGCTCGAGGCCTACCTGCTCATGGACGGCAGCACGGTGTCGGTGGTGGCCGCCGCCTACGAGATGGAGATCCCCACGAACCCCACCATCGCGGACCAGCCGACCGACACCAGCCTCGGGAGCATCGGCGTGGCCATCAGCGGCGCCGTCTACTTCAACCCCTACGAGGGCGACGGCACCACGGTCGCGGTGGACAACAACTTCGAGACCGACGGCATCCCGTTCATCGATGCGTGCAACGGCCACCCCCTGCCTGACGGGGGGACGTTCCACTACCACGGCGTCCCGTACTGCGTGACCGACGAGGTCGACACGCCGGGCGAGCACTCCGTGATCATCGGGGTCCTGCTGGATGGGTTCGCCGTCTACGGCCCACAGGACGAAGGCGGGGAGCCGCCGGACGACCTCGACGACTGCTCGGGGCACGTGGGTCCCACTCCCGAGTTCCCCGACGGCGTCTACCACTACCACCTCACCGAGTCCTCGCCGTACAGCATCGACTGCTACGCGGGGGAGGTGGACATCCAGAGCGGACCGGGGGGTGGCGGTCCCGGGGGCGGCGGCCCTCCGCCAGGTGGCCCCTGAGCCCATGCCCAGCTCTCTCCTCCGCAGCGGCGCCCAGCTCTTTGGTGCCCTGACCGCCGGCACCGTCGTGATGCTCGCCGTGGGCGGCTGCACGGAGGTGGAGCCTCGGACGACGCTCGACCTGGCCCAGGGATGCGTGGAGACCCTGGTGCCCGAGGAGGGGCGGCTGCTCGTCCTCGAGGAGCTCGGTCCCCCGGTCCTGCGGGAGACCGACCTGGAGACCGGCGCCTCGCACCCGGTCCTCGAGGTCCCTTCGTCGGGCTTCGCGTTCGAGTTCGACACGTGGGGCGACGAGGTCGTCGTCGCCTACACGCCCCCGCCGGTGAAGGGAGGCGCCGGCTACGACCGCAGCGGGCTCGCGCAGGTCGTGCACGGAGCGCCGGAGCTCCTCTCCGTTCCCGCGAAGGAGAGCTGGAGCTTCTACCCCGCCTGGGAGCCATCGGGAGAGGGCATCTGGTTCGTCCAGGATGGCGCCGACATCGACGGGACCAGCACGCTCGCCCGCTACGACCTGCACGACGGCACGTCCACCGGCGTCGTCCCCGACGCCACCGAGCCGGCAGTGAGCCCCGACGGCCGCCACCTGGCCTGGGTGTCCGTCCACCCCACCTCGGGCGCCCGTCAGCTCGTGCTCGGGGATGCGTCCGCGCAGTCCGCCCAGGTCCTCGTGGGCTCCGAGCTCGGCGACCTGGGCCAGCCCTTCTTCTCCCGGGACGGCGCCTGGCTCTACTTCGTGGTCCTGATCACGCCCGACGCGAACCCGCTCCTCGACCTGCTCGTCCCCAGCGCCATGGCCCACGCGAGCCACGACACCCCGGGCGACTGGTGGCGGGTCCGCACCGATGGCGGAGACCCGGAGCGGGTCACGCGGCTGGAGACGATCCACTACGACGGCGCCGCGAGTCCCCACAGCGATCGGTTCGTGGCCGCAACCCGGGAGGGGGTCGCGCTGATCGATCCCGACACCGGGGACGCCACCATGCTGCGCTGCATGCGCACCGCGAGGGCCGTCGGGCTCCGCTGACGACCGCGCCGACCTCGGTCAGGGCGCGCTCAGTCCACGTCGAGGTAGCAGGGCACTTCCCAGCTCGTCTCCCGGCTGAACAGCAGGCTCGTCGTGTACGCCCGCACCTCCGGCTTCGCCGCCACGGCCTCCAGGACGAAGTCCCGCAGGTGGTCGGTCCCGCGCACCATCACGTGCAGCAGGTAGTCGGTGGCGCCCGCGAGGTTGAACAGCTGCACCACCTCCGGCCGCGCCACCATCTCCGCCACGAAGCGCTCGAGGAACGGGCGGCTCTGGTCCCGCATCTCGATGGAGATCATGGCCTCCATCCCCACCCCCACCGCGGATGCGTCCACCTCCGCGTGGACCCCGCGCAGCACCCCTCGTTCCCGCAGCCGCCTCACCCGCTCCAGGCAGCTCGACGGAGCGAGGCCGACGCGCGCAGCCAGCTCCTTGTTGGAGAGCCGTCCATCGTTCTGCAAGGCGCTGAGGATTCCGATGTCGATTCGGTCGAGGGGGCGTTCAGCAGGCATCTTCCGAAGTCTATTCGTTCGATGAGCGTGATGCCGGAACCTATCGTTCCTCGTGATGAGACACGGAAAAGAAGATTCGGCCCGCACTGAGGCCCGCGTCGCTTCTGCTCCCCGGGACGCCCGCGTGGCCCTGCTCCACGAGCTCGCGGCGGCGCTCCAGCGGGTCGGCACGCCTCCGGGACGGGTCGAGGCCATGCTCTCCGATGTCGCGGCCAGCGTCGGCCTGCGGGGGAGCTTCTTCGCCCTCCCGTCCGCGGTGCTCGTCTCCATCGAGGCCGACGACGGGGAGCAGACCCGTGTCGTCGCCGCACCGACGGGGGATCCCGACCTCGCCGCCCTCGAAGGGATCCGCCGCGTCGCCACCCGCGTCGTCGCCGGCGATCTCGCCGTCCCCGCTGCCCGGCAGGCCATCCGCGCCGTCCTCGCCGCTCCCCCCGCTCACGGGACCCTCGTCACGATGCTGGCCTTCGCCTGGACGTCGGCCGTGGCGGCGGTCCTATTCGGCGGCGCCGTGACCGAGGCCCTCGTCGCCGCCCTCGCCGGGGGACTGATCGGCGCCCTGCTCCTCAAGGGCCCGGACTGGGGCTTGTCGGGCCTCCTCGAAGCCCTGTCCGCGGCCCTCGCCGCCTTCCTCGCCACGGTCCTCGCCGCGCGGACCCCCTTCAACGCAGACGTGGCCGTCCTCGCGGCCCTCATCGTCCTCGTCCCCGGATTCACGATCCACCGCGGCCTCGCCGACCTCTCCACGGGGCACCTGCTGTCGGGGTCCTCACGCATGTCCCGCGCCGTCGCCGTCCTGCTCCTCATGGGGTTCGGGGTCGCCCTGGGCGGCCGCGGCGGCTCGGCCCTCGGCCTCCCTCTGCCGTCGCCTCCCCCGGCGTCGATGCCCGCGTGGGTGCAGACGGTGGCGCTCGCGGCCATGACGCCCGCGCTCGCCGTCCTCTTCCGTGCCCCACGTCGCTCGTGGTTCTGGATGGGCACCGCCTCGCTCGTCGCCTGGTTCGGCGCCTACTGGGGCGGGGAGCTGCTGGGGCGCGACCTGGGACCGTTCCTCGGCGCCCTCGCCCTCGGCGTCTACGCCCTCGGGTGGGAGCGCGCCTTCGACCGCCCCGCGGCCCTGCCGTTGGCCCCGGGCCTGCTCGTCCTCGTCCCTGGCGCCATCGGCTTCCGCGGCGTGGCCGCCCTGCTCGGCGGCGACCCGATCACCGCGGTGGAGACGGGGTTCTCGGCGCTCCTCGTGGCGACGTCGCTGGTCACAGGCCTGCTCCTGGCCAACGTGCTTGTCCGTGGGGCGCCCGATGCCCCGCGGGACTACCTGCCGGCCGATCCGGGTTAGGGTCGCCCACCCCACCCCCCGCCCCGGACGCCCATGCACCCCCCGCTGCTCCCGCTCACCCTGGCTCCGCCCGCCCTCGCGCTCCTTGCCCCCCCAGCGGAGGCCGAGCCCCCGACCAGCGAGCTCGTCAAGGCCGAAGACGTCGCGTTCATCGCCCTGAACCCCGCCCGCGGCGACGCGAGCCCCGCGCCGGCGCCCTGTGGGGAAACATCCGGGAGGACGTGGCGTCCGGCAGCCTGGTGACCTTCGTCGACGGCTTCCAGTCCCCGCCCCACATCCACAACATCACGTATCGCGCCGTCGTCATCCGCGGGAGGATCCACAACGACGACCCCGAGGCCGCGCGCCTGTGGATGGAGCCGGGCTCGTACTGGACGCAGCCCGCCGGCGAGGCGCCGCAGCTGCGGGCAGTGACCATCCAGGGCACCGCCGACGTCCGGCTCTCCGGAACGAAGGACGCCGAGCGGCTCGCCCCGGGCAGCTACTTCAGCTCCCAGGGGCAAGCGTCCCACGACCTCGCGTGCACCGGCGAGACGTCCTGCATTCTCTACGTCCACACCCAGGGGCGGTATACGGTCGGTCCAGGAGCCCCTTGACCCCACCCGTCGCGTGCTCAACGCTGCGCGGCGATGAAGTCGACTCCCGCCCTCGCTCTCCTGCTCCTCGCCACCCCGGCGCTGGGGCAGACCCTGCCCAACTTCCCGACCTGCGGCGAGGGAGGGGCCTGTCCGAGCGACTTCGACCGGTCGGGCGACTGGAACCTGTCGAGCGCCTATCCCGACGGCTACGACGAGGAGAACCTGCTGCCGGCGGAGCGGGGCCTGGGGACCGGACTCCGCGCCGACCTCGCGTGGCAGACCACGACCGGACGCAGCGACGTGACCATCGCAGTGTTGGACTCCGGCATCCACTGGGAGCACGGCGACCTCGTCGACAAGCACTTCATCAACGCCGCCGAGCTCCCCGGGCCCGACGGCTACCCGCGGGACGCCGACGGGAACCACCGCGACACCCACGACTACAACGGCGACGGCGTGTTCAACATGGCGGACTGGGTGGACGATCCACGCATCACGCCCGACCTCGGCCAGAACGCCACCGGCCACCCCGACGGGGTGAAGGACCCGAGCGACCTCATCGCCTACTTCAGCGACGGCGTCGACGACGACGGCAACGGCTACGTCGACGACATCTCCGGCTGGGACTTCTTCTGGAACGACAACAACCCCTACGACGACACCCGCTACGGCCACGGCACGGGTGAGTCCCGCGACTCGGCGGCCGCGGACGGCAACGGCGGCGCCATCGGCGTCTGCCCCAACTGCATGGTCGTGAACCTGCGCGTGTCCGACTCGTTCGTCGCCGACGTGAACAACTTCGCCCAGGCAGTCATCTACGCCGTCGACAACGGCCACGACGTCATCCAGGAGGCCCTGGGCACCCTGAACAACACGACGATCACCACCGAGGCCATCGACTACGCCTGGGACAACGACGTCCTCGTGGTCGCCAGCGCCGCGGACGAGACCGCCTACCACCAGAACTATCCGGGCTCGAACCACCACACGCTCTACGTCCACGCCGTTCGCTACGACAGCGACGACCGCGAGGACGCGACCACCTGGATGGCGTTCTCCAACTGCACGAACTACGGCCCGCGCCTCGATCTCTCGGCGCCGTCGACCTCGTGCTCATCGGGCGCCGTCGGCGTCACGTCCGGGGTCGCCGGGCTCGTGGTCTCCGCCGCGAAGGACGCCGTCGAGCAGAACATCCTCACCAGCGAGCTCACCGCCTCGGAGCTCTACCAACTGCTGAACACCACCGCGACGGACATCGCCCTCAACCCGGACGACGACCAGGACTTCCGCTACCCCTCCCGCGACGGCTGGGACCGCTTCTTCGGCTACGGGCGCGTGGACGTGAACGCCGCCGTGGACCGGGTGATGGCCGGCGACATCCCGCCCCACGCCGATCTCCTGGACCCGCACTGGTTCCAGGTCATCAACGTGGACGCCACCCCCGAGTTCGACGTCGTGGGCGCCGCCGCCGCCCCGCGGTCGACCGGGTACGACTGGGACCTCCAGGTGGCGGCCGGCTGGGACCCGCTCGACACCTCCTTCGAGGTGCTCGCCAGCGGCAGCGGCACCACCCCCACCGAGGGTGTCCTCGCCCGCGTCGCCGCCTCCGACATTCCGGTGGACCCGGCGGCGCAGCAGCCGTCCTTCTCCGCCGACGACACGAACGTCAGCAAGGGGGACAAGGTCCACGTCCACGGCGCCACCCTGCGCCTCGTCGTCACCGACGCGGACGGCCGGGACGCCGTGATGCGCAAGCTCATCTACCTGCAGCGCGACCCCGACCTGCTGCCCGGCTTCCCCCGCCGCGCCGGGACGGGCATCGAGTCCAGCCCGAAGCTCGTGGACCTGAACCAGGACGGCCAGGACGAGCTGCTCTTCATCAACAGCGACGGCGCCCTGCACGTGACCGACTGGCAGCTCGACGACCTGCCCGGCTTCCCGGTGTACACGCGCTTGCTCGACGAGTGGGACCCGGCGCACCCGGCCAACCACCTCGATCAGCCGGCGGTCGCCGGCGGCAGCCTCAGCGAAGGCCGTCACGCGGTGATCAGCTCCCCTGCGGTCGGCGACCTCGACGGCGACGGCGACAACGAGATCGTCGTGGGCTCCCTCAACGGGGACCTGTACGCCTGGCACCACGACGGCGCGCCGGTCGCTGGCTGGCCCTTCATCCTGGACCTCTCCCTCGTCGAGGGGCTGACGGACCCGGAGAACGTCTGGGACTACGGCTTCTTCGGCAGCCCGGCCCTGGGTGACTTCGACGGGGACGGCGACCTCGACGTGGCCATCGGCGCCATGGACGCCCACGTCTACGTCCTCGACGAGACGGCGACTCCCCTCCCCGGCTGGCCGCTGGAGCTTCGCTCCGAGTTCGGGCCGCCCGACGACCTGCAGAGCCGCGGCGAGCGCATCATCAGCAGCCCCGCCGTCGGAGACATCGACGGGGACGGCTTCCTGGAGATCGCCATCGGCACGAACCAGAAGAACGCGGGCACCTACGGGGTCGGCTACGTGCTGAGTCACGACGGCCAGATCGAGCCAGGGTGGCCCGCGCAGCTGTTCGGCGCCTACACGAACGCCCTGCCCTACGTCGGCGAGGGCATCCCCGGCTCGCCGTCCATCTGCGACCTGGACGGCGACGGCCGGCTCGAGGTGGGGATGCACACCATCGCGGACCCGGGGACGATGCTCCGCTGGGACGGCAGCACGTACGCCCGCATGGCGACCATCGCCAACGACTTCGGCTCGTGGTCGAACAGCAGCGAGCAGTCCTTCGCCTACGTGTTCATCGACAGCGGCTCCTTCGGCGACTTCGACGGCGACGGCGTGAAGGACTACTTCATCGGGACCGGCGGCTTCGACTACGCCAACGGGCTCGTGCACGACGGCCTCCGCTACGACCACGACCACCTGGTGAGCGGGTGGAGCGGCGTCCCGGACGAGGGCGGCAGCACCCCGAAGATGCCCTTCCTCGACCCCTTCCCCCAGGTGATGGAGGACCTCCAGTTCTTCCTGACCCCGGCCATCGTCGACCTGAACAACGACGGGACGCCGGAGATCATCAACGGATCGGCCGGCAACTCCATGCACGCCTTCGGCGCCGACGGCCGCGAGCCCGAGGGATGGCCCAAGGCCACGGGCCAGTGGATCATCGCGAGCCCGACCGTCGGGGACGCGGACGGCGACGGCCTCCTCGAGGTCTGGACCGCCACCCGCTCCGGCTACGTGTTCGCCTGGGAGACCGAGGCGCGCGCCCACGAGGCGCTCATCGAGTGGTCGAGCTTCCGCCACGACCCGGCGAACACCGGCAACTGCCACACGCCGCTCCGCACCTATCCCGCCCCCCCGGTCGACGAGACCCCAGCGGACGACGACGACGACGGATCGTCGGGGTGCGGGTCGACGGTGGCGGGAGCCGACGGCGCATCGCTGATCGCGGTCCTGGCCCTCGGTGTGCTGACGCTGCTGCCCCGGAGGCGCCGATGGATCGCCTGATCCGAGGCATCGCCAACGGGCCGTCCCTGCGCGTCGCCGCGGCGCGCACCACCGACTCCGTCCGCGAGGCAGTGGCGCGCCACGGGCTCGCGGGAGGAGCGGCCGACGCCATGGCCCGCGCGCTGACGGGCCTCGCCCTGATGCAGGTGATGGACAAGGACTTCTACCGGCTGTCGGCCCAGTGGGTCGGCCGGGGGCCCATCGGGACCGTGAACGCGGACGTGCGGGCCGACGGGGACATCCGCGGGTTCGTCACCGGGACCACCTGGGCCGGGAGCGTCGAGGACGGGCTGGGCTCCGGGGTGATGTCCCTCATCCGCCAGAAGGAGGGGGGCCAGTTCACCCAGGGTCAGGCCCCCCTGTTCCGGCGCGACGTGGACGGCGACCTCGAGGCGTTCGCGGACCAGAGCGACCAGGTCCCGACGACGCTCCGCGTGCTCACCCGCTGGGACGACGGCGCGCTGCTGGACGTGGTCGGCCTCATGCTCCAGGAGCTGCCCGGCGCCACGCCGGGCGCGGTCGACGCAGTGGGGGCGCCGGCGCTGCTCGATCGGTCCCTGCGCTGGGACGACGGCGCGTCGCTCGAGGAGCTCACGGCGGTGGCCCTGCCCGGTCTGCCCGTGGAGTGGCTCGGGGAGACGACGCTCCGATGGGCCTGCCCCTGCAGCGCGGCTCGGGTGCAGGACGGGGTGCGGCTGCTCGGCGCGGCCGAGCTCGACGAGATGATCGCGACGGGCGAGGAGCCCGAGGTGCGCTGCGACTACTGCACCACCACCTACTCGGTGAACACCGACGCCCTGCGCCGCATCCGGGCCTCCCTCGACGCCTGAGGCGGCAACCCCTGGCGCGGCGGGCACTTTTCGGCCCCTGCCGGGCGTCGCGAAACCCCCTGGTATAGAGCACCGCTTCTGGTATACGGTCCCGCGCCGGCCCCGAAAGGACTTCTCGATGACGCTTCGCCACACGTTCCGCTCCCTGCTCCTGCTCCTCCTGTTGCTCGCCCTTGGCGCGTGCACGCCGACCCGCGGAGGCCGCGGTGGCGGCAGCAGCAGCGACGATGACGATGCGGCCAACGACGACGACGCGGCCGACGACGACGACGCGGCCGATGACGACGACGATGACGACGACGATGACGACGACGACGACGATGACGACGGGGCCTCGACGTTCGCGGAGACGACCTTCTCCGGGACCCTGAACGTCACCGGTGGCGGCGCCTCCGGCACCTTCATCGTCCGCTACTGGCAGAACCTCGACGCGCAGCTGATCGGCTGCCAGCAGACGCTGTCCTGGAACGGCACCGCGAACTTCGGGTTCTCAGTCCTCGCCCCGGACTGCGACGTGTGCACGGGGACCATCAGCATCAACACGAACTCCGTGAACGACATCAGCGACCCGAACACGAACCCCGACGACTGCTCCGAGACGCAGCTGAGCGTCGACGCGGCGGAGAACTGGGGCGACCTGCTGACCAACGTGGACGGCGGCTACGCCTGGCTCGAGATGCCCCTCGTGGACGTCGACACCGCCGTGGGCCTGGGACTCCAGCCCACGAACGGCGGAACGCTGGATGAGACGATCGACGGCCTCGCCAACAACGGCCTCGAGCTGACCCACATCGGCTACGTGTTCCTGTCGACCACCATCTTCGGACCCGAGGGCTTCAACCTGGGCTCGGCCGGCGCGAACCCGCCCGAGAGCGGCGACGACCTCGGCGCGTTCTGGACCATCTTCAAGGACCCGAACGCGAACACCTGGAGCGACCCGTACTCGCTCAGCGGCGACTACTTCCTGGGCTCGTTCTGGCTGCTCAACTGAGCTGACCCCCAACCCCTGACGCAGCGCGGCCGCCCGGGACCTGGTCCGGGGCGGCCGCTCTGCTTTGGGGCGAGGGGGACGACTCAGGGGCCTTCGTCCCCGCCTTCGTCCTCACCGTCGCCGTCCTCGTCACCGTCGCCCGGGAGGGGTTCCGGCTCGTCCTCGGGCTCGTGCTGGAAGGTCGCGTCGAAGGAGAAGGTGCAGGTCTGGTCGGTGGGCAGCTCGTAGCCGTCGCAGCCCGGCCCGGTGCAGGTCACGACCCAGGTGACCTCGCCGTCCAGGCTGGTGGCGGACTCGACGAGCCCGTCGAAGTCCACGGAGCCGGCGATCTCGGTCCCGTCGTCGTCCTCCGCGACCCGGAACTCGTTCTCGCCGCAGGTGAACAGCACGTCGCCCGCGAGGTCGGACCCGACGGAGCACTGCATGTTCGTGTCGACCCCCCAGTCGGCGACAAAGGCCGCGGTGCTCGAGCTCACGACGTCGAAGGTGAGATCACCGGGGATCTCCTGGAGGTTGCAGCTGTCCGACAGCAGGTCGAGCTGGACGGTCACCCACCAGCCGGTCTCGACGGCGATGCCGTCCGCGAAGGTGCTGTCGTCGTCGTCGCCGACGGAGCTGTCGTCGTCGTCGTCACCGCGCACGGGGGGACAGCCGGCGAGGGCGGGGGTGAGCAAGGAGAGGGCGAGCATCAAGGCGGTGGTACGCATGCCCGGCGCTCAGTGCACGGGCCGTGCCGGGTCGAATCGGGCACGGGCATGCCCGAGGAGGGAGGCTAGAGTCGGGGCGATGCGCGCCCCCATCGCCCTCGCTGCTTGTCTCGCGCTCGTCGGGTGCGCGACGCCGGACGACGACGACACGGCGCTCGCCTACGCCGAGGCGCAGGACGACGACGACGCCCGCGATGACGACGATGCGGCCGACGACGACGACGCCCTCGACGACGACGACGCGGTCGACGACGACGACGGAGCGGACGACGACGACGCGGTCGACGACGACGACACCCCCGCCCCGACGGACTTCCTGAGCCTGGTGGGGCGGCGCGAGGAGTTCGCGGGGGCGCCGTTCACCTCGACGCGGCTGAACAGCTGGTTCGAGGTGCCCAACGACGCGGGGACGTGGGTCCGCGCACGACTGAAGATGACGATGCGCTCCTGCGAAGCACCGGACCCGTACCCGAACGGCCCGTGGCCGGCGTTCTGGCTGCTGGGCGCCGACTGCACGGAGCAGGGCTACGACGGCACCGTCGACTGGCCGGGCTGTGGGGAGATCGACATCATCGAGTGGATCGCGCCCTGGGACGCGACCCACTACGAGACGAACCAGTGGGGTGACCCGGTCTTTCCGGTGGACCACTTCCAGGTGGAGTCGGTCCCCTACCCCACCGGCGCCGGCCCGGAGACGTGGCACACGTACGGGGTCCGGTTCAACGGGGACACGATCACGTACACGTTCAACGGCGTCGACCAGGCCACGAAGCTCTACAACGACGCCGACGAGCACACCCACCGGATCATCCTCAACCTCGCGATCGGCGGAAACCTCGGGGGGCCGGTGACTCCGGCGTTCGTCGAGGACCGGGTGACCATCGACTGGGTGCGCATCGTGGACGGCGCGGGGACCGTGCTGTGGGCGGACGAGATGGACGACGAGGCGACGACGCGAGCGAACTGGTTCCCGCACGTGGGGACCGCGTACAACAACGAGCTCCAGTACTACACCGAGTGGGACCCCGACAACGTCGTGTGGCACACCGACGCGACGATCGGAGAGTGCCCCTGAGCGGCGACCCGGGTCCTAGACGGGGACGGGCTCCTTGTCGGTCGGGCCGTCGCCGCCGTCGGTCGCGTCGGCGTCCTCGGCCTCGGCCGCGCCGCCGTCGTCCGCGGCCCCGTCGGGGGCATCTTCGTCCGGCTGGTCGTCGTCCTCGGGGTCCTCGTCGGGCAGCGGCTCGAAGGACTCGAGGACCTCGAGCTGCAGCCCGTTCTCGTCGCCGTCGATGCGAAGCCGTCCGCCGTGCTCGAGGCCGCCGAAGAGGAGCTCCTGGCTGACGGGCTTCTTCACGTGCTCCTGGATGACGCGGGCCATCGGGCGGGCGCCGAACTTGGGATCGAAGCCCTCGTCGCCGAGCCAGGTCCGGGCGCGGTCCGTGAGCTCCATGGTGACCCGCTTGTCGGCGAGCTGGCCGTCGAGCTGGTGCAGGAACTTGTCCACGACCTTGTCGATGGAGTCCTTCGTCAGGGGGTGGAAGGTGACGATGGCGTCGAGGCGGTTGCGGAACTCGGGGCTGAACATGCGCTCGATCGCCTTGTTCTTGCCCTTGCTGTTGTCCTGGAAGCGGTCGCCGAAGCCGATGCCCACCCGGGCCATGTCCCGGGCGCCCGCGTTGCTCGTCATGATGAGGATGACCGAGCGGAAGTCGGACTCGCGGCCGGTGTTGTCCGTCAGCGTCCCGTGGTCCATCACCTGGAGCAGGATGTTGAACATGTCCGGGTGCGCCTTCTCGATCTCGTCGAGGAGGAGGACGCAGTGGGGCGTCTTGCGGATGGCGCCGGTCATGAGGCCGCCCTGGTCGAAGCCCACGTAGCCGGGAGGCGCCCCGATGAGGCGGCTGACGGCGTGCTTCTCCATGTACTCGGACATGTCGAAGCGCAGGAACTCCATGCCCAGCGTGTTGGCCAGCTGCTTGGCGAGCTCGGTCTTGCCGACGCCGGTGGGGCCGGTGAAGAGGAAGCTGCCGACGGGCTTGTCCGGCTCGCGCAGACCCGCGCGGGCCATGGTGATGGCGTTGCTGACCTGCTCGATGGCCTGGTCCTGGCCGTAGATCAGGAGCTTGAGGTCACGCTCGAGGTTCTTGAGCTTGCCCTTGTCGTCCGTGGAGACGGTCTTCGTGGGGATCCGGGCGATCTTGGAGACGATGGACTCGATCTGCGGCGGGCGGATGGCGTCGACGCGGTCCTCGGGGGTCTTCATCGCCTCGTTGGCGCCGGCCTCGTCGATGACGTCGATCGCCTTGTCGGGGAGGGCCTGCTCGTTGATGTGTCGGGCGGCGAGATCCGCGGCGGCGCGCAGGGCCGCGTCCGTGTACTTGACCCCGTGGTGGTCCTCGTAGCGGGACCGGAGGCCGCGGAGGATCTGGTAGGCCTCCTCGACGGTGGGCTCGACGATGTCGATCTTCTGGAAGCGACGGGCCAGGGCCCGGTCCTTGTCGAAGGTGGCGCGGTACTCGGAGTAGGTGGTGCTGCCCATGCAGCGCAGCTCGCCGGCGGCGAGCGCGGGCTTGAGCATGTTCGACGCGTCCATCGTCCCGCCCGAGGTGGCGCCGGCGCCGACGACGGTGTGGATCTCGTCGATGAACAGGATGGCGTTGGGCTCCTTCTTGAGCTCGTCGATGAGGGCCTTGACCCGCTCCTCGAAGTCGCCGCGGTAGCGGGTGCCGGCGAGCATCGCGGACATGTCGAGGCTGTAGAGCTTCGCGTCCTTGAGCTGCTCGGGGACCTCGCCGGCCTGGATGCGCAGGGCAATGCCCTCGGCGATGGCGGTCTTGCCGACGCCGGGGTCTCCCACGAAGACGGGGTTGTTCTTCCGGCGGCGCAGGAGGACCTGCACGGTGCGCTCGATCTCCTTCTCGCGGCCGATGAGGGGGTCGATCCGACCCTCTGCCGCCTTGGCGACCAGCTCGGTGGTGAAGCTGGAGAGCGGGTCCTCGAGGGCAGCTTCGCGGGAGCCGTCCTCCTCGACGCCCGACGGCGCGGCGCTCTTGCGGGCCGCGTCGGGGCGGCCGTCCTTGGTGATGCCGTGGGACACGTAGTTCACGACGTCGAAGCGGGTGATCTCCTGCTTGCTCAGGGAGTAGATGGCGTAGGACTCGGGCTCCCGGAACATGGAGACGAGCAGGTTGCCGGCGTTCAAGGTCTCGCGGCCAGCGGAGCGGACGTGCATCGCCGCCCGCTGCAGGACGCGCTGGAACGAGAGCGTCTGCTGGGGCTCGACGTCGGTGCCCTCGGGGAGGGACTCCACCTGCTCGTCGAGGAAGGCGGTCAGGTCCTTGCGGAGCTCGTCCATGTCCGCGCCGCACGCGGCGAGGATCTCCTGGGCGGCGGTGTCGTCGAGCATGGCGAGGAGCAGGTGCTCCAGGAGCAGGAACTCGTGGCGGCGCTCGAGGGCGTACTCGAGGGCGCGACGGAGGGTCTCCTGCAGTTCGCGGGTCAGCATGGGGGGTGGCTCCTCGGCCTGGGACGCGGGGGCGTCGCTGCGTTGGGTGGAGGATAGCCCCGCGATCGGGGCGTTCACCTGCCCGGACGGTGGGGAAGGTGACCGGGGGGGCGGGGGCGCGGCCCCCTCTACGCACCCGCGAGCCGGGCGCGCGCCTCCATCAGCGCGAAGCCGAGGTGGTTGTGGCCCCGCCAGGTTCGGGGGTCCTGCGCCTTCGGGTTGTCGGCGCCGAGGCCGATCCCCCAGATGCGGTCCCGGGGCGCGGCTTCGACGAGGACTCGCTGCTTCGTACCGGCGAGGAACGCGCCCATCACCGGGTTCTGGGCGAACTTGTGGACGCTGCCCTCGACGACGATGTCGACCTTGTGGGCGTCCCAGACGTCAGGACGGAACCCGGCCACCGTGCGACCCAGGGCCTTCGCCGCCGCGGGCGAGGGGGCCGCGAGGATGGGCTCGATCATGGCGGGTTCGAAGAGGCGCGCCTTGCCGACCATCATCCAGTGCTCGGCGGTCGCGTAGCGCACGCCGTCCACCTCGAACGGGGCCGGGTACCACTGGGACAGGCAGGCCTTGCTGTCCGGCCCACCGGTGTGTCCCCAGAAGAACAGGTACTTCGGACGCTGGCCAGCAGCGACGGCGGCGATCAGGGCGGCTCTGTTGCGCATGAGCGAGAGAATGTGTCCACAGAACACGAAGCGCAAGAACATGGCGCTGGTCCCCTCGGGTGGGCTGGGAGAACCCTGACGCCGGGGCGGCCTCCGGGCGGGCTCGGCCTCGGGAGGGTGGGGGGGGCTGCGACGCAGACCCCGGCGTCTCCTGGGCCTGGCCTCAGGAGGTTGGGGGGGGCTGCCAGGCAGACCCCGGCGTCTCCTGGGCCTGGCCTCAGAAGGTAGGGGGGGGCTGCGAGGCAGACCCCGGCGACTCCTGGGCCTGGCCTCAAAAGGTCGGGGGGTCTCCCCGCAGCCCCCCAAAACTCCTTCCCCCGGCCTCAGAAGGTTGGGGGGGCTGCCCCGCAGCCCCCCCAACTCCTGAGCCGCCCCCCTCGACCGCCCCGCGCCCTCCCGCAGGCGCGCCCTCCCTCCGACCAACGCACCCTGCCCACCCGACGGGGGACCCCGTCCACCCCGCGCGGTCGGCGAACCGCTCGCTATAGTCCGGCGGCGATGGCGGACAAGAAGCCCAGGAGAGACGAAGGGGTCCTTACGCAGGAGCGGCCGAAGACCAAGAAGCCGCCGATGTACAAGGTCCTCATCCACAACGACGACTACACGCCCATGGAGTTCGTGGTCGCCGTGCTCATGCAGATCTTCCGGCACGACGAGGTCACCGCCACCCAGGTGATGCTTCACGTGCACCGCACCGGCGTCGGTGTCGCGGGGGTCTACACCTACGAGATCGCCGAGACCAAGGTCGCTCAGGTGCTGAACGCCGCGAAGAACCACGAGTACCCGCTCCAGTGCTCCTGCGAGGCCGAGTAGCCCGCCAGGCCCGGTATCGTGGGCGCGCCGTGTCGCCCCCCGCTCCCAGCGTCGCCCCCCGCGCCCTCGCGCACCTCGCCCTCGTCCTCCTCCTCGTCCCCCTCGCGGGCTGCGATCTCTGCTGGCCCCGGGGCGGCTCCCTCGGCCAGTGCATCCCCGACGATGACGACGCAACCGACGACGACGACGTCGCCAACGACGACGACACCGCCAACGACGACGACGCAGCCAACGACGACGACTCGGCCGACGACGACGACGCAGCCGACGACGACGACGCCACCGGGGACCCCTGCCTCGAACCCCGGCCCCGCCCCGGCACCTTCGAGCAGACCGACGCATCCGGCTACGGCTTCGTCACCAGCGACTCCCTCACCCCACCGCTCTGGTGCTGGTTCGACCAGGACGACGGTGTCGAGGTCCAGACCGACAACCTGTCGTCCGCCGGCGCCTCCGTCAGCCACTCCCGCATCGAGTGGGACGTCACCTGGTACGGCGAGACCGCCGACGTCGTCCGCATCGACGTCAACGGCGTCATCCACTTCGACTACCACCAGTCCGTGAACCCCAACAACTCCTGCATCGAGCCGACGAACGACCTCCCCGTCGTCGCCGTCTTCTGGGACAACCTCGACATGCTCGCGGACGGCTACGGCGACCTCTGGCACGGGGTCGTGGGCGAAGCGCCGAACCGCATCGCCGTCGCCTGGTGGGAGAACATGCGACGCGTCTCGGACGACGGGACGATCGACGTCCAGTTCCACCTCCACGAGGACGGCCACGCCGAGGTGCACTACCGGCTCGTGGAGAGCGATGTCTGGGAGTCGGACCTGGGCCGCGGCGCGACCATCGGCGTCCTCAAGGACAGCCAGACCAGCGGCGACCCCGGGCTGTGGGTCGGGTGCAACGAGCCCGTCGTCCGCGACGACTTCTCCATCGGCTACTGGCCGCCGGAGTAGCGCCTCAGCAGGGGCCCTCAGCCGCGCCGCCCGCCTACTGCTGGAAGCACTTGAGCCGGTAGCCGCTCCCGCAGAAGTTCCCGAAGCTGTAGTCCGTCCAGTCGTCGTTGGTGGCGTTCACCTGGCTCACCGCGCTGCCCGGCGTCGGGCTGCCCTGCGTGGCCGTGCTCGTCCAGTTGCTGCAGTGGCAGTCGCCCCCGTAGCAGTCCTCGGACGTGCTCCCGAACAGCCCCTGGCTCCCGTCGACGCGGGTGAAGCTCCACGCGAAGCTCGGGCTGCTCTGGAGCGTGCCCGTCTCGTCGACGTTGATGGGGTTCTGGATCGTCCCGTCGGTGAGGTCCGCCCAGTTGTTGGCCACCACGACGCCATCGGTCCGCACGTACGGCAACGTCGTCGACTTCGTGAACCGCGACGCGGGCGACGAGCTGTAGCTCGACCCGGAGATCCACGCCTTGAACGTGCCCCCGAGGTTCGCGGCGTTCGCCCGGGCCTGGCACACCGCGTCCGCCCCGGTGACGCCGCCCAGCGCTCCGTTCTGGAGCGTCGAGGTGACGAACACGAGCTTGCCCACCGGCGGAGGTGCGCCCACCGTGACCACGTCCACCCCGGCCGTCCCCGCGACGCTGGCCGCCGTCGGCGTGACCGCGCACTCCCACAGGCCCGCCGACGTGCTCGCCGCGGGCACCGTGTCCCCCGCGAGCGTCGTGGTGGTCGTGGTGCCCGTCCACGGCGAGCTGTTGTAGGTCCACGCCACCGAGTAGGTCACCGCCTCCCCGTCTGCGTCCGTCGACGGGCTCGTCACCGCGCACACCAGGTCATCGACGCCCTCCACCGGGCTCCCCGGCGAGACCGTCACTCCGGGCGTCGTGGGCAGCGAGTCCGCCACGACCGCGCTCGCCGTCGAGGGCGCGCCGCTGCTCGTCGCGTCCGACGGCGTCACTTCGCAGAGCACCGTGTCCCCCTTCGCGAAGTGCGTCCCGCTCAGGGTCGTCCCGGTCCCCACCTGGTTGCCGCCGACGAACCAGACGTAGGCCAGCGTGACCGGGTCGTTCTCCGGGTCCGTTGGGGTCGGAGCGGTGCAGGTCGCCGTGCTGTCCGTGTAGAGCGGCAGCGGAGACAGCGTCGGGGCCCCCACGCTCGGCGGCTGGTTCTGCGGACCCACCACCACGGAGTCGCTCCCCGGCGTCCCCGGCTGACCGCCGGCCGACGGCGTCACGGTGCACTCCCACATCCCGACGGCCACGTCCACCGCCGCGATGGTGTCCCCCGCGAGCGTCGTGGTCGTCGTGGCGCCGGTCCAGGAGTTGCCGTCGAGGGTCCAGGCGACCGCGTAGCTCACCGTCTCCCCGTCCGCGTCGGCCGAAGGGGTCGTCACCGCGCACACGAGATCGTCGATGCCCTCCACGGGCGTCGACGGCGTCACGTCCACCACCGGCGCGGTGGGCGGGGAGTCCGCGACGACCACCGGCGCCGACGCCGCGCTCTGCCCGGCCCCGCCGGCGTCCGAGGGGGTCGCGGTGCAGATGACCGTCTGCCCCTTCGTGAAGTGGGTCCCGTCGAGCGTCGCCCCGGTCACCCCGGGGTTGCCCCCGTCCACCGTCCAGCTCAGCACCACCGTCACCTGATCCCCCTCCGGGTCCGAGGGGATGGGGTACGTGCAGGTGGCCGTGTCCGTCGTGTAGAGCGGCGTCGGCGTGACCGAGGGCTGGCCGATGGACGGCCGCAGGTTGTCGGGCACGACCTCGACGACGATGAACTCGGAGCAGTTGAGGCCCTCGGGGTCCATGACGTCCAGCGTGATGACGTGGGTCCCCGGCGTCAGATCGTCCACCGGCAGCGCGAACGCCCCCGACGAGCTCGGCGTCACCGTGCCCAGCGCCCCGTCCTCCGACGAGGACCAGCGCGCCTCGAGCTCCGCCGGGGGGGACTCCGCGTCGCTCGCCGTCCCCTCGAACACGATGGTGTCCCCCTCGCCGAACTCGGCGTCGTCCTCGGGAGCCGTGAGGGCGCAGGTGGGCATGGTGTTGGGGATGTCGGGCTCGACCACCGTGATCGAGATGGCGTCGGTGCCGCTCGCCCCGGCCGGGTCGATGACCCGCAGGGTGATCGTGTGCTCGCCGGCCGAGAGTTCATCCGTGGAGAACGCGGTCTCCCCCGCGCCATCGGGGATGCCGTCGTACAGGACGCCGTCCACCGACGAGGACCAGGTGACGTCGAGGTCCTCGGGCGCGGTGACCCCGTCGTCCACCGTGCCGCGGAAGGTGACCGACTCCCCGATCTCGGACTCCGACTCGGGAGCGGGCTCGAGGATGGCTGCCTCCGGGTCGGCGTTGTTGCTCGACACGGTCTGGTCGATGCAGGAAGCCAGCGGGAGGAGGCAGGCGAGGACGAGGAGAGCGCGGGACACCATGGGCCGATGGTAAACGGCTTCCCTTGAGAAAGGGGGCACTCCCGCTGGTCGAGGGGCCCTCGGCGCACGGACCGCGGATCCCAGGGAATGGTCTACCCTCACCGGCGTAGGGAGAACCATCACGCACCGCCCCCTCCCCCGACGCGCCGCGCGCCGACCCCACCGTTGGGGTCGCGCCTTCGCCGAGCTCCGCTTCCGCCTCTGGGCGACCCGGGTGCTCGCCCGCCCGCTGATCCTCCTCGGCGTCGTGTGGTTGCTCGGCGCGGTCCTCCACCACCTCTTCGGGGCGCCTCCCGGCGGCGACCGCCCGTCCTGGGGTGACGCGTTCTTCGTCTCGTACAACCTGCTCTTCCTCGAGCACTTCGCCGAGCTCCCGGCCCACCCGGTGGGGCGCGCGGTGCAGTACGTGCAGCCGATCTTCGGCGTCTTCCTCCTCGCCGAGGGGGTGTTCGCCCTCGGCCTCACCATGTTCGACAAGTCCCGCAACCAGGAGAAGTGGATGCAGATCCTCGCCACCAGCACCCGCGACCACGTCGTGCTCTGCGGGCTCGGCAACGTGGGCTTTCGCGTCCTCGAGTCCCTGCACGGCATGGGCGAGCGCGTGTTCATCGTGGAGATCGACCCCGACGCGCCCCTGCTCGAGCGGGCCCGGGAGATGGGCGCCGAGGTCCTCATCGGGGACGCCCGCAGCGACCATGTCCTGCAGTCCCTGAACCTGGCGGGCGCCCGGGCCGTCATCGTGGCGACCGACAACGATCTCGCGAACCTCGAGATCGCGATGGACGTGCACGAGCACCACAAGGGCGTCCCCGTCGTCATGCGGCTCTTCGACCAGCGCCTCGCCCGCAAGGTGCAGTCCACGCTGGGCATCACCGCCACGTTCTCCACCAGCAAGCTCGCCGCGCCGCTCCTCGCCACCGCGGCGCTGGACCCGTCCGCCGTGGGGCACCACCAGGTCGGGGAGACGGATCTGGTGGTCCTGGAGCTCCGGGTGGGCCCGGGCAGCGCCTTCGACGGCGCGAGCATCGCTACGCTGCGGGACGAGCACGGCGTCGTCGTGGTCGCCATCGAGTCGGACGGCTGGGTGACGGACGCGGCCACCACCACCACCCTGGCCGGGGGCCAGCGGATGCGAGTGATGGTGCCTGGAGCGCGGGTGAAAGAGATGCATCGCCTGAACGGCGAGCGGTGAGGAGAGAGCATGCTGATCTCGCCAAAGACCCAGCCCGGCCGGCTGACCCTGCTGGGCCGGCTGACCGTGACGACAGTGGCGCTCGCGCTGCTCGGAGGCGCGTCCTGCGAGGGCGAGAACGCGATGGCGGCCCGCCTCATCATCGAGGTGGGCGGGGGCGAGGTCATCGACACCGAGGTCATCTGCCCCTTCACCGAGCAGTCGCGCGACTACGACACGCCGAGCTGCAACACCTTCGAGTTCTCGTGTGACCCGTCGTGCGGCCCGACCGGAGCCCGCGCCTTGATCGACTCCTCGACGTGCCCGGAGCTCGAGCGCATCACGTCGCTCGATTGGGTCGACTTCGGGGTCCTCCCGGGACACGTCTACTCCACCGCCTACTTCGACAACGACGGCCAGACGATCCCCGTGTTCGGTGAGGTGACGGGCGACGATGTCCAGGCGTCGGGCAAGCACGGCGCGCGCTTCGACGCCTCGGTGGAGCGCATCGTCTACCGGTCCGGCCCCTGGGTCCTCGACCTGCGCGACGTCGAGCTGCACGGCCTCACCGAGCGCAACTGAGCCGCCCCGTCGGGGGGCCGAGATCAGGCGAGCCTTCGCCGGTCCTCGACGTCCCCCGGCAACTCCCGGGTCCGGTGACTACCCTCCCCCCTCGATGACCGCCGACAGCATCACGGTCTCCCTCGCGGAGTCGATCTCCTCCATCCCCGAGGACCAGTGGGCCCGCCTCGATCACGGGCGGTCGCCGTTCACCGCGTATCCGTTCTTCGCGGCCATGGAGGCGAGCGGCTCGGTGGGGCCGCGCACCGGCTGGCAGCCCCTGTTCCTGCTCGCCTGGGCGGGCACGTCGGACGAGCTCGTGGGCGCGGTCCCGGCGTGGGTGAAGGCCCACTCCTACGGCGAGTACATCTTCGACTGGGCCTGGGCACGGGGCGCGCAGGCCGCCGGCATCCCCTACTACCCGAAGCTCGTGGTCGCAGTGCCGTTCACGCCGGTGACGGGGCGGCGCATCCTGGTGCGCCCGGACGCGCCGCGGGAGGTCGCCAAGGCCCTGGCGACCGCGACGATGGACGTGGTCCGCCAGCTGAAGCTCAGCTCCGTCCACTGGCTGTTCACGACCCCCGAGGACCAGGAGATCCTCAAGCAAGTCGGCTACATGCCGCGCCTGACGCAGCAGTACCACTGGCACAACCAGGGCTGGGCGACGTTCGAGGACTTCCTGGGTTCACTCCGTAGCAAGCGCCGCCGGGAAGTGCGCCGCGAGCGACGGATGGTGCGGGACGCGGGGATCACCGTGCGCATGATCGAGGGGCCGGACCTGACCGACGCTCACTGGGCCGCCGCCGACGCCTTCTACCGCCACACCTGCAACCGCAAGTGGAACGACCCCTACTTCGAGCCGGGCTTCTTCGACCGCATCCGCGAGACGTACGCCGACCGATTCGTGCTCTGCGCCGCGGAGAAGGACGGCGAGGTCCTCGCGGGGAGCATCTTCTTCCGCGAGGGCGACGCCCTGTACGGCCGCCACTGGGGCCGGCGCGACGACGTGCGCGTCAAGGGGCTCCACTTCGACGTCTGCTACCACACCCCCATCGCGTGGGCGATCGAGCGAGGCATCGAGCTGTACGAGGCCGGCGCCCAGGGCGAGCACAAGGTGGCGCGCGGCTTCCTGCCGGCGGAGATCCACAGCGCCCATTGGGTCGCGGACCCCCGGCTCGCGGGCGGCGTGCGGCGCTTCCTCGCCGAGGAGGCCGAGCACACCGAGGTGATCATGGACGTGCTTGAGGCGCGGACGCCGTTCCGCCGAGGCGACGACGGGCCGGCCCCCGCCGGAGCGATCACCATCTCGCCGGTCGAGGCGCCTCCCGAGGACGACTGACGCCGAGAGCGCGCGTCCCCCCCAGGGGATGCTCAACGATCTCCAGGCTCGTCTCACCCTACATACAGCCCAGCGTGGGCGACTCCCAGGTCCCGCCGACGGTGCACGACGCGCTGCCGTCGTCGACCGTCAGGGACCCCGTGGGCCCTGCCGCGTCCCCGGACAGTGCCAGCGTCCACACGTGGTCCCCGAAGCCGGTGTAGGTCAGGGTCGCCGCCACCGACGTCACCTCGAAGTCGACGGTCGTCGCCTCGAGGCTGCTCAGCGTCCAGCTCGCGTCGCGCGTGGCGGTGCCGTCCCGGGTGGTCGTCACGAGCGACGCGGACCGGCTCCCGGACATCGTCAGCGTGTAGTCGCCGGCCAGCGAGCTCGCCGTCCAGCCGCCGCTGAGCGACGACGTATCCACCGTGTACGTCGCCAGGGCGCCGCGGATCGACCAGTCCACGCCGCACGCCGCGGGGGTCGTCTCGGCGGTGTACGTCCCGTTCAGGTAGCCCCCGTCGAGCTCCCAGCACAGGTCGCAGTCGCCGACCGTGTCCTCGCAGCCCTCGGCCGTCTCCCGCGCGCCTTCCTCGGTCAGGTCCCCGGCGGCGCCGGCGATGTCCTCCACCGCGAGCTTGAGACGGGCGATGTCGTTGCCCGCCGTCTCGGCCACGTCTCCGACGACGTCGGTGTCCATCCGCTGCGAGGAGGGGCAGGCGCAGAGAGTGACGGCGAGGACAAGCAACCAGCGCATGTCAGCCAGTCTGCCCGCTCAGCACCAGCCCCTCCACCTTGGCGGGCGCCACGATCGAGTAGACCCGCGCGACGCGGCCCTCGTCGTCCGGCACCAGCGTCAGGACCGAGCGCGGACCCCACCCCTTCGGCGGGTCCACCAGATCCACCACCACCGCCGGCAGCCCGTTCACCATCGCCACCTGCCAGGTCGCCTCGCCCGCCGCGCGCCCCAGACCGTGGTAGAGCGCGGCGATCCGCGCCGCCCCGAGCACCGGCTTGTTCGCGGCGTGGACCACCCCACCCCCGTCGCTGAGCAGCACGGCGTCGTCGGCGATGACCGCCTGGAGCGCCTCCCGCGTCCCCTCCTGGAGCGCCGCCGCGAAGCGCCCGATGACCTCCATCGCCGCATGCGACTGGGCCTCGGACGGCCGCGGCCGCTCCGGATCCGCCTGGGCCAGCGCCTTGCGCGCCCGGTGCAGCGTGACCTTCACGTTGCCCACGCTCATCCCGAGCAGCGCCGCCGTCTCCGCCCCCGAGCAGTCGCAGACGTCGCGGAGCACGAGGACGGCGCGCTGCTGCGGGGTCAGCACCTCCAGCGCCACGAGGAACGCGATGGACACGCCCTCCAGCAGCGCCACCCGCGCCTCGGGCGACGGACCCGCCGACGCGAACAGCGAGTCCGTGGCGAGGTCCTCGGGCCGCGCGGTCTCCAGCGGGGACGGCAGCCAGGGTCCCGGATAGCCCCGGCGTCGCCGGGTGCGCAGGCGGTCCCGGCAGCGGTTCATCAGCACGGTCACCAGCCACGGACGCCAGGGCCGGCCCTCGTCGGCCGGGGGCCGCTCGATGGCCCGCAGGAAGGCGTCCTGCACGGCGTCCTCGGCGTCGGACGCGGTCCCCAGCATCCGGTACGCGAGCGCCCACAGCGCCCGGCGGTGCTCGGCGAAGGCCGCGTCCAGCGAGGGAGACGTCACGCCGCCAGGCTCCGCGCTCCCGCGAGGATCCGACGCGCCACCGCCGCCCCCGACGCCATCGCGCCGTCCGCGAGGTAGCCCTCGTCGCCCACCCAGTCGCCAGCGAGCCAGAGCCCGTCGCCCACCTCCACCTCGGGGCGCCCCGCCAGCCCGTCCAGGGGCGGCAGCGCGGGCACGACCACCATGCGAGGGAGCCAGCGCTGCTCGATCACCTCGTCCCGCCACTCGGGCTGGAGCAGGTCGAGCGCGCCCTCGATGACCGCCCGGTCCTCGGACGGCCGCCGGCTGTGGTCCGGCGACAGGTACAGGGCCGCGTGGAAGACATGGCCGCCGCCCAGGTCCGAGACCTTGCTGTGGTTGGAGACGTACAGAGGCTCATCGAACCCGAGTGCGAGGGCGCACTTGGGGTTCGGCACGGAGCGCAAGGCGACGTCGAGGCACGCCGCGCGCACCGCGGGGCCCTGCCGCTCGAGGGAGCTCGGCGCTCGATCCCCCAGGAGCTTGCGGGCCACCGGCAGCGGCGTCGCCACGATCACGTGGTCGGCCACCAGCTCCTCGCCGTCGACGGACACCGCGCCGGGCCGCACTCCATCGACGCGCACCCCCGTCCGCACGACCCCGCCCCCGTCGCGCACCACCGCGGCGAGCTGATCGACCATCCCCTGCCAGCCCCCGTCCACGTAGGTGACGCCCTTGATCACCGCCGACTTCAGCTGCGCGGCGGCCACGCTCGCGGGGAGCAGCTCCGGGCAGTTCGCGTACGTCGCCACGCGCACCGACGCCTCGAGGACCCCGCGCACGTCCGGGTCAGCCGACAGCGCAGCGAGCCAGTCAGCGGTGCTCCCCACCAGGGACTGGGGGTTCGTCGCGAGGATCCGGGTGAACGCTGTGGCGAGAGCCATCCGCTGCCCGAGGCCGAGCGCACCGGTGGTGAGGATCGAGCCGGCCCCCGCGGGCAGGGCATGCGCGACGCCGTCCCGGATCAGGACTCCCTTCGCCGCCGGAACCCCGCCGGTCACGCGGACCCCGAGCTCGTCGAGGACCCGGGCCGCGGGCCCGCCGCGGTACAGGGCGTGGGGACCCAGGTTGAAGTGGACGCCCGAGACGACGTCGGTCGCGGCACGACCGCCGAGGCGGTCGGTGGCCTCGAGCACGGTGACGCGCGCGCCGGAGCGGGTGAGGAAGGCAGCCGCGACGAGCCCCGCGAGGCCGCCGCCGACCACGAGGACGGAGGGAGGATGTGCAGTCATGTCCAGTACACGTCCCGGCACCCCCGGAGGTTACAGAGAGGGTGTGACAACGTGTGACCCACGGCCGCGGATAGCCCGGCTAGAACAGGCTCGAACCGGGGCCGCGGCCCCACAGACCCAGAGTCATCGATGCTCCGCTTCCGCTCCCTCCTCTCCTTCCTGCTCCTCCTCACCCTGCTCGCGGCGACCGCCTGCACCCCCCTGCGCCGCGGCGGCAACGGCGGCGGCGGATCCGATGACGACGACTCGGCGGCCAACGACGACGACGCGGCCGACGACGACGACGCGGCCGACGACGACGACGCGGCCGACGACGACGACGCCACCGACCCGCCCACCGGCGATCTGTACGTGGGCACGGCGACGGGCTACCTCAAGTCGATCGACGGCGGCGGCGACTGCACCGGCAACGTGACTCTGGGGATCGACGGCGACGGCAACGTGACCTCCGGCGTGATCACCTGCGGCAGCTCGTGCGAGATCTACTTCGGCGGCGTCTACGCCTTCAGCGAGGCCCCGTTCGTCCCGAGCTTCTCGTGCTCCATCGGCGGGGTGACCCCGAGCTTCTACGAGACCGACGGCTGGATCTGGGGCTCCCAGGGCAGCTACGCGTCGGGTTCGGTCAACGGCTACGGCGAGACGGACTACTTCTCGCTCAGCTTCGACGCGTACTTCGAGTAGCGACGGCACGGCCCCGGGCTGCAGCGAGGACCTCCGCTGCTGTTCCGGGGTCCGTCGGTCTGCCAAGGTGCGCCCATGAAGTACCTGCACACCATGGTCCGCGTGCTCGATCTGGACGCCGCGCTCCGCTTCTTCTGCGACGGCCTCGGTCTGGTGGAGACCCGCCGCAAGGACTACGAGAAGGGCCGGTTCTCCCTGGTCTTCCTCGCCACCGCGCCCGGCGAGCCGGAGATCGAGCTGACCCACAACTGGGATCAGGACGAGCCGTACGGCGGCGGCCGGAACTTCGGCCACCTCGCCTACGCCGTCGACGACATCTACGAAGCCTGCGAGCGCCTGCAGTCCATCGGGGTGACCATCGCGCGCCCGCCCCGGGACGGCCGCATGGCCTTCGTCCGCTCGCCGGACGGCATCTCGGTGGAGCTGCTCCAGAAGGGCGGGGCGCTGACCATCACCGAGCCGTGGGCGTCCATGCCCAACGAGGGGACGTGGTAGGCCCGGTCGCGAGGTCGGGGCAGCCGGGTACCATCCGCGCCATGCGATTCGCCCCCCTGTCCGTGCTCGCCGTCGCCGCCCTGCTGCTCGGTGCCGAGACCACCCAGCCGGCCGACGGTGACGCCGCCGCCGAAACCACCCAGCCCGCGCCCGAGGCACCCGACGCCCAGCTCGTGCCGACCGACGGTGTCCCCGTCGATCTGCCCCGCGACATCGTCCTGACCTGGACGGACGACACGCCCGTCTCCGAGATCCTCCAAGCCCTCGGCGAGCCCCGGCCCGACCACTGGCGGGAGCCGAGCCCCGACCTCGCGAAGGCGGGCGAGGAGATCTTCCGCCTCGGGAGCACCACCGGCCCGGACGGCAAGCCCACAAAGAAGGTCGCCCGCGCGTTCGAGTGCACCGACTGCCACAACACCGTCCGCGAGGACCCGGACCTACGCGTCTCCGACCCCGAGGCGCGCCTCGCCTACGCGGTCGAGAACGACCTCCCGTTCCTGCCAGGCACCACGGTGTTCGGCATCGTCGACCGGAACTCGTGGTTCAACGACGACTACGTCAAGAAGTACGGCGACTGGGTCAAGCCGGCGAACGAGTCGCTGGTCGAGGCGACGCAGCTGTGCAGCAAGGAGTGCAGCCAGGGCCGCCACCTCACCGAGTGGGAGATGGACGCGGTCCTCACGTACTTCTGGACGCTGGGCCTCAGGTGGGCCGATCTCGCAGACGAGGGGATCACGCTCGCGGAGGCCGAGGCCGCGTTCCGCATCGGTGAGCCGGAGGGCAAGGCGAAGGCGCTGGCCGCTGTCCGCGCCAAGTTCCTCCCGAAGAGCCCCGCCACGTTCACCGAGCTGCCGGCCGAGTACGGCAAGGACGGCCCGGGCTACGGGCTCGACGGGGACCCCGAGCGCGGGCGGGAGCTCTACACGCGCTCCTGCATGCACTGCCACGACTCGGGCGGCGCTGCCTTCCACCGCTTCCGCGACAAGAAGGGCGCCTACCGCACCCTGCACGGCAGCAGCGGCGCGAAGAACATCGAGTCCTACTACTTCGTCATCCGCCACGGCACGAAGCCCGCGTTCGACAAGTACATGCCCCTGTTTCCCCAGGAGCGCATGAGCGACCAACAGGTGGAGGACCTGCGCGCCTGGATCAGCCAGGAAGCGACGCGCAAGGGGAAGAGGCCATGAGCGAGCTGTTCCAGATCGAGAACCTCATGACGCTGGGGATGCTCGTCTTCCTCCAGGCGGTCCTCGGGTTCGACAACCTCCTGTACATCTCCATCGAGAGCAAGCGGGTCCCGCCGGACAAGCAGCAGGGAGTCCGCCGCATGGGCATCGGGCTGGCGATCGGCCTGCGCATCGTCCTCCTCTTCGTGGTCATCAAGGCGATCGACTCCTTCCAGGAGCCCTTCTGGTCGCCCCACATCGGCGAGTTCTTCCACGGCTCCGTGAACGTCCACTCGCTCATCGTGCTGGCCGGCGGCGTGTTCATCATCTGGACTGCGTTCAAGGAGATCCTGCACATGCTGTCCATCGACCACCTCGAGGAGAAGGTCGGAGAGGACACGGGCGGCAGCAGCGTCGGGCGCGCCGTGGCGATGATCGTCGCGATGAACATCGTGTTCAGCTTCGACTCGATCCTGTCGGCCATCGCCCTGACCGACGTGTTCCTCGTGATGGCCCTGGCCATCATCATCTCCGGCGTGATGATGATCGTGCTCGCGGACACGGTCGCCGACTTCCTCAAGAAGAACCGGATGTACGAGGTCCTCGGCCTCTTCATCCTCTTCATCGTCGGCGTGATGCTGGTCAGCGAAGGCGGCCACCTCGCCCACCTGGAGGTGTTCGGGTACGCCATCGAGCCGATGGCCAAGTCCACCTTCTACTTCGTCATCGTGATCCTGGTCATCGTGGACGTGGCCCAGGGCCGCTACCAGAAGAAGCTGGACCTCGAGCGCCGGCAGAAGGCACCCCGCCACAGCACACCCCCCAGCAAGACCGCCACCGCAGAGCCCGGAGCCAGCAATGCGTGACCTGACCGCCCGCCTCCTCCTCGTCGCCCTCCTCGGGCTCCTGCTGCCGGGCGCCGCCCTCGCGCAGGTCTACACGAACACCTTCGGGGGCACGACGACGAACAGCTCCTCGTCCTCGTCCCGGGCGAAGCTCAACCAGTACGTGCCGTCTCAGGACTGCACCCTGACGGAGCTGAAGATCTGGATGGGGAGCACGAGCACCGTGAACGTGGGCGTGTGGGAGGAGCAGGGCAGCAGCTTCGTATCCATCTGGCAGGGGACGCTCAACCCCGGGTCCAGCACCCGCGCCTGGCGCTCCGTGACGCCGAACGTGGCGCTGACGGGTGGCACGGAGTACGCCATCGGCATCCACTGGGGGTCGGGGACCACCGCCTACTACTCGTTCTCGTCGTCGAGCACCTACTCCACCCTGCCGTGGGGGAGCCAGGTGGACTGGGACGACTACACGACCGTGAGCGCGACGTACCCCACCACGTTCCCTTCGTCCGCGATCTCCGGCGTGAACACCGCTGGCGGCTACTACCAGGAGCTGACCATCAACGTGAACTCGGACAGCGACAACGACGGCTGGACCACGGGACAGGGCGACTGCAACGACAACGATCCGACCGTGTTCCCCGGCGCCACCGAGGTGTGTGACGGCCAGGACAACAACTGCGACAACGTCCTGCCCCCGAACGAGGCCGACGACGACTTCGACGGCGTCGCGCTCTGCGAGGGCGATTGCGACGACGGCGACGCCACCTCCTACCCCAACGCCCCCGAGCTCTGCGACGGCGCGGACAACGACTGCGACAGCCAGGTCGACGAGGGCATCTCCCCCGACGACGACGCGGACGGGTACACGGCGCTGGGCGCGTGCCTCGGGACGGCGAACGACTGCGACGACAACGACAACAGCGTCTACCCTGGCGCCACCGAGGTGTGCGACGGCGCGGACAACGACTGCAACGGCAGCACGGACGAGGGGCTGTCCTGGGACATGGACAGCGACGGGGTGACCGCGCCTGGCTCGTGCGAGGGCACCGCGAACGACTGCGACGACAACGACCCCTTCAGCTACCCCGGAGCCCTCGAGATCTGCGACGGGGCAGACAACGACTGCAACGGCACGCTGGTCCCCGGGGAGATGGACCCGGACGGGGACGGCTACCTCGGCTGCGACGACGACTGTGACGACACGGACGCCTCGGTGAACCCCGGGGCCACGGAGGACTGCGGCAACGGGGTGGACGACAACTGCAACGGCACCGTCGACGAGGACGTGGACATCGACGGCGACGGGTACGGCACCTGCGAGGACTGCAACGACAACAACGCGCAGATCAACCCCGGCGCGAACGAGGCGGCGTGCGACTTCATCGACAACGACTGCGACGGGGAGCTGCACCCCGACGAGGTCGACGAGGACGAGGACGGCGAAGCGATCTGCGAGGGGGACTGCGACGACGCGAACCCGGACACGAACACCGGCGCCGACGAGATCTGCGACGGCGAGGACAACGACTGCGACGGCGACATCCCGGCCGAGGAGGATGACTGCGGCGACGACGACGACGACACCAGCGACGACGACGACGACGACGACTCGGCCTCGACGGGCGATGACGACGACGACGACGATGACGACGGTGGCGGCGGATCCGGGCGCCGCAGCACCTGCGACGCGAGCGGCGGAGACGCCCCGACGTGGCTCGGTCTGGCCCTGCTCGGCGGGCTGATCGGGGTGCGCCGCCGGCGCTGAGCGGCCCTAGGAGCGGCGGCGCAGCGCGGCGAGCGGGAGGAGCAGCAGGCTCCAGAGCCAGGGGTGAGCGGCGCCCGAGGTGCTGCACCCGTTGCAGCCGAGGGCGCGGTTGTTCATGTCCGCGAGCAGCCGGTTCGGCCCGTACTGGAACTCGATGGGGCGGCACTGCCCTCGAATCCACGCGGTCCCTTCGTCGCAGACACAGGCCACGTCTCCGTTGATGGACAGGCAGTCACCGCGGGTCCCGCAGACGTCCGGGTCCGCCGCGCAGGCGTCCGTCTCCATCACGTCTGCGTCCACGGGAACGCAGGTCGGCCCCAGGGGCCCGGCCATCCCCGCGAACCCGTCGGGGCACCAGCAGCCGGAGCCGCCGCCGTCGACGACCGACGCCGTCGCGCACTCGCCCTCCCCGCAGTACCGGCGGGCGCAGCGCTTGAAGGGATCCAGGGGTTCGCCCTGGCTCGGGCAGAACTCCTGGCCGGAGCGGTGGCTCAGGTCGATGACGTTGTCGACGTCCGGGCCGGAAGAGGGGCGGAAGACGGGGTCGTCGGTCATCTCCCAGGGGGAGATGTAGGTCTCCAGCCGCGTGAAGTAGGAGAAGGTGTCGGCGAGCTCCACGATGGCGTCGACGGCGGAGTCGTTCGTGTTGAGGAGCCGGTCCACCCCCGACAGCACCTCGCCGGACCCGCCCGCGAGCTCGGTGGCCCAGGCGCGCCCCCCTCGCTGGTCCGCGCGCCAGCCGACGAGCTGGGCGTAGTTGTTGTCACGGCCGAAGGCGTCGGCCCGTACGTCCACCTCCTGGACCTGGAAGCCGGCCCAGTTCTCGGGCTCGTAGCGCTGGTTTGCGGCGACGAGGACCACGACGCGCAGGTCGGGCTCGGCGCCGACGGCGGTGAGGCGCAGGGGGATCGAGGGCTTCTCGGCGGTGTAGGTGAGGCGCAAGGGAGTGATGGCGCCGACGTCCGCCTCCGGCGCGAGCTTCAGGGCAAGGAAGCGCATCCCGGACACCGTGTACTCCGCGATGATCGGCTCCATCGCCCGGGTGACGGCGTAGCCCTCGCCGTCGAGCCACTGGAGCAGCGCGTCGGGGTCGTCCGAGGAGACGACGACGGGATCGAAGGGGCCTACCTGGGGCAGGCCCTCGACGCGGACGCTCCCGTCGTAGGGAGAGGGGATGTCGAAGGAGGCCTCGCCATCGCAGTCGTCGCAGTCGTTCCAGACGGGCGGGTGGGTGCAGAGGAAGTCGGGGGGGATGATGACGGGCCGGGTCGCGGCGTCCAGCGTGGTGAGGAGGGCGTCATCGGCGACGCTCAGATCCGGGGTATCCGGGACCGGCAGGATCCACGAGAAGTCCTCGGCCGCTCCGCGGTAGTCGATGTCGACCGTGACGGAGATGGTGCCGTCCCCGGGGACCTCGAAGAGGATGCGCTCGCCGCGCTGCAGGACCGGGGCGTTGGAGCAGAAGAAGCCGCCGCAGGCCCAGGCGCTGCCGGGGAGCAGGAGGGCAAGGAAGGCAAGGAACGCGGTCTTCGTGGGCATGAGCCCTCCCCGACCGCTACCCCCAGAGCTCGAGGGGGTGCTCGGTCAGCTGCTCGATCACCCGGTAGATCTCGCCCGGTCTCGGGTCCTTCGCCCTCCCGTCCGGGTGCCGCGGGGGGTACTTCGGAAACAGTACCGCGCCGGTGAGCGGCGCCGAGAGCGAAGGAGTGCCCGGCGCGGACAGGGCGTCGCCCGCGGTCACGGGCTCGAAGTTGAAGATGCCGTCCTTCAGGGTCATGGCCGGGTCGGTGAACCTCTGGCGGAAGCTGGTCATCCAGAACGTCACGTCCGGCTTGGCCTCGGCGGCGGCGCGCAGGGCCGACGGGTCGTCGGAGTCGGCGATGGCCAGGGCCTCGGTGATGCAGCGGTGCACGTTGGCGGCGGCGTCCTCGGACCAGCCCTTCTCGCCGAGCTCGAGCGTGATGCCGGGTCGCCCCCGGTCCCGCACGTACTCGTCGGCGCACATCATTCCGCTGGAGAAGGCCTGGCCGGGGTTGCGGGTGACCCACACGGCCGCGCCCCGCAAGGCGCGGACCCAGAGCCAGCCCTCCTCGCTCCAGGGGAAGATGTAGAAGGGCTGGCGGGCGGGCTTGAGCGTCTGGTGGAAGTCGAAGTAGACGTCGGCGGCGTCGAGGAGCGGCATGAGCTCCTTCGCCCGACGGACTTCGTGGGCGTCGTCGTCCAGATCGGTGATGAAGACCCGGTTCAGGTCCGCCTCGAGGAAGCGCACGTTCTCGCGCGCGGCTTCGGGGTTGCCGAGCAGGAAGGTCGCGGTGCCCGAGAACGAGGTCCGCCCCGACGCGAGGTCCTCCATGGCGCGCACGAGCCCCTCGACCGGCCCCACCTCGTTGCCGTGGATGATGGCGCTGAACACGAGGTGCGTGCCCCCGCTGCCGTGGCGATGGGCCCAGCGGTAGGGGGCGTCGGTGGGAGCGACGCGGACGGCGTCGAAGCGGTCGAGCAGGCCCTGCAGGCGGGCGACGTGGTCGGCGGTGGCGGTCATGGGGCGGGAGTGTAGGGGCTGGTCCGCGAGGTGGTGCAGCGCCAGGGCTCAGTCCGCCTGCGCCTCGATCTCCGCGTCCTCGTCGGACCGCGCGAAGAAGTCGATGAGGATCCCAGCCGTCTCCTCCGGGCGCTCGATCATGGGCGCGTGGCCCATGTCCTTCATCATCACCACCTCCGCGTTGGGGAGCAGGTCGCCGAAGACCGCAGCGCCCGACGGGTGCAGCACGCGGTCCGTGTCGCCCCAGAGGACGAGGGCAGGGGTGGCGATGGACGGCAACAGCGGCTCGAGAGCGACGTAGCCGTCCCCCTTGATGTCGTCGTGGATCTTGTCGTTGAAGGCGCGGTGCTCGACGGCGCGGTCAGCGAAGTACTGCTTGACCACCCCGGGCAGCCGCGGCGGCGTGTGGAAGACGAAGGCGAGCAGCCGGTCGTAGTCGGCCACGTTGTTCACGAGCAGCGGGTTCACCCCCGTCTCCGCGTGGATCCGCTGGCGCTCCGACGGCTCGGGCGACGTGACCCCGCCGGGGTTCAACAGCGCGACCGAGCGCACCCGGTCCGGGTGCCGGGCGGCATACAGGGCCGAGATGTGGCCACCCATGGAGTTGCCTCCGAGGTGCATGGAGTCGAGGCCGAGCTCCCCCCGGAGGTGCTCGACGAAGGCCACCTGGGACTCGATCCCGTAGCTGTGGGTCGGCACTCGGCTCGAGCGACCGTGGCCGGGCAGGTCCGGCGCGATGATGCGGTACCCGGCCGGGGCGAGGGTCTTGCTCAGCCGCGTCCAGTTGTCCTTGTCGGCGGCGAAGCCGTGGATGAGCACCACGGGGGCGCCCTCGGGATCCCCGCCGTCCAGGTAGACGATCTCGTGCTCCCCCCAGGTGGTCGAGCGCTCCACGAGGTCGGCCGCGCCCCGCTCCCGGGAGACCGCGACCTGCAGGAGGAGCCCCGGATTCGACGCCACGAACGCGACCCCGACCCCCAGGAGCGCGAAGAGCACCCCCAAGGCGAGGAAGATCGGACTGGTCGTGCGCGGGCGGTCTGCTGCGAGAGGGTCCTGGCGGCTCATGCCGCGCAGACTACAGTCCGCGCATGCGCGTGCTCGTCACCGGCGCCACCGGCTTCCTCGGTGGGCTGCTCCTCCCCGCTCTCCATGCGCAGGGCCACACCGTCGTCGCCACCTCGCGGACCCCCGACCGGGCGCGGCTCCCGGCCGGGGTGGAGTGCCACCGCTGGAGCCCCCGCACCGAGCCGCTCCCATCCGATGCCGCGCGGGTCGACGCGGTCGTGCACCTCATGGGAGAGAGCGTCGCGGGGCGGTGGACGAAGGCGAAGAAGGAGCGCATCGCGGGGTCCCGGCAGGAGGGGTCGGCGCAGCTCGTCGCGGGGATCGAGGCGCTGGCGCCGGACGAGCGTCCCACGGTGCTCATCACCGCGAGCGCGGTCGGCTTCTACGGCCCGCGCGGCGACGAGGTCATCACCGAGGAGACCCCGGCCGGCGACGACTTCCTCTCGCGCGTGTGCATCGACTGGGAGCGGGAGACGGGGCGCGCGGCGGAGCTGGGTGTCCGCGTCGTGACGATGCGGATGCCGCTGCTGGTGCATCCGGACGGCGGAGCGCTGGAGCAGCTCCTGCCCATGGCGAAGCTCGGGCTCGGCGGGCCCCTCGGCGACGGGAGCCAGTGGTGGTGCTGGGTGTCCGCCGACGACGTGGTCCGGTTCATCCTCGGCGCGCTCGGAGACGAGGAGATGCGTGGCGCCTACAACGTCTGCGCCCCGCACCCGGTCTCCCAGAAGGAGTTCGCGCAGACGCTGGGCCGCGTGCTGGGCCGGCCCGCCTTCTTCCCGGCGCCGGCCTTCGGGCTGAAGCTCGTGCTCGGGGAGTTCTCCATCGAGATGCTGGGCAGCAAGCGGCAGGTGCCCGCCCGCCTGCAGGAGATGGGGTGGGAGTTCGTCGACCCGGAGCTCGAGCCGGCGCTCCGACGCATGCTCGGCTGAGGCGCAATCACCCGGACGCTGGACGAGTCGGCGGATCCGCTCCCTGGGACACAGGGGACGACTGATACCCTTCCGTCGGTGAACCGAGGCCTGCTCCGCGCTCTCATCCTCTTCGCGGTGCTCGTGGCCCTGGGTCTCGGCCAGGCGGAGCTGCGGATCCGCGGCGAGGTCGACGCCACCGCCCAGTCCCTGGAAGCGGTGGCCGCGGAGATGGCGGCCCTCGTCGACGGAGACGCCCACGAGCGCATCCGCGGACCCGACGACGCAGACCGCGCCGACTTCCTCCGCCTCCGGCGCGAGCTGCGCGTGGCGGCCGAGCGGCGGTCGATCCCCAGTCCGGTCTACACCCTGCGCAAGGTCAGCGAGGCGGAGGTCGAGTTCGTCGTGATGACGAACCCGACGCCCTTCGTGGGCGACCGCTACGAGCTCCGGGACGAGATGCGGCGGGTGTTCGACCGGGGAGAGCGCGGCCGGACCCGGATCTATGGCGACGACCATGGCCGCTGGGTCTCGGCCTACGCGCCGGTGAAGGCTGGCTCCGGCGAGGTCGTGGCGCTCCTCGCGGTGGATGAGCGGGCGCGGGCGCTGCGAACGAGCGGGACGCGGATGCGGCTCCTCGCCGTGGTGGCGGCGGCGGCCCTGACGGCGCTGCTGCTGTTCCTGGAGACGGCCCTGCGGAGCGACGGGGGCGTTGGACAGGCCTTGCGCCGGCTGCTGGCGGGCCGACTGTCCGTGCGGATCGGGATGGCGGGGGGCCTCGCCGTCGTGCTGGCCGTGGGGATCGTCGGGATCCTCGACCACCGGGCGGCGCGGGACGAGCTCGTGGAGCACCACCGCAGCCGACTGGGGACGACCGTCCGGATCGGCGCGGCGCTCGTGGACGGGGAGCAGCACGCCGAGGTGGCCGCGTCCGAGGACGCGAAGTCGCTGGCGTTCTACGAGCTGCGGGAGGTGCTGCGCTCCATCAAGGAGCAGGCCGAGCTGGAGTCGCCGGTGTACACGCTGCGCCGGGACGGCGACGCGTCGCGGTTCGTGGTGATGACGAACGAGACCCCGTTCGTGGGGGACCTGCAGGAGCTGCGGCCGGGGGTGCGGCGGACCTTCGAGACCGGCGAGCCCGGAGTGGAGGGGCCGTACACGAACGCGACGGACACGTGGCTGTCTGCCTGGGCGCCCATCCGGGACGACGACGGCCGGGTGGTGGCCGTGCTCCAGGCGGACCATCCCGTGGGAGCCCTCCTCGCCGAGCTGGACAACCGCGCCCTGAACCGGCTGCTGTTCGCCCTCGCCGGAGTGGGGCTGGCGTTCCTGTTCGCGGCGGCGCTGGCGCGATCGATCGCGTCACCGATCCGGGAGATCGCGGCCGCGGCCGAGCGGATCGGTCAGGGAGACCTGGATGTGCATGTGCGCGAGGGGCGGTCGGACGAGGTGGGGATGCTCGGGCGGGCCGTGAACGACATGGCGCGGGGGCTCAAGGAGCGGGAGCACCTGCGGGACATGTTCGGCAAGTACATGGCGAGCCAGGTCGTGCAGGAGCTGCTCGAGAAGGGGGACCTCGCGCTCGAGGGGGAGACGCGCGAGATCACGGTGCTCCTGTCGGACATCCGCGGGTACACCGCCCTGACGGAGTGGCTCGGCGCGGCCGAGGTGGTGACGCTGCTCAACGAGTACTTCGCGATCCTGGTGGAGACGGTGATCGCCGAGGAAGGCGTGGTCGACAAGTTCATGGGCGACGCGATGCTCTGTTGGTTCGGGGCGCCGGTGACGACGGACGACCACGGAGCGCGGGCGGTGCGCGCGGCCCTCCGGATGGAGGAGCGGCTGGCCGCGTGGAACGCGCAGCGACGCGCCCGGGGCGAGGTGGCGGTGTCGACGGGGATCGGGATCGCGCTGGGGACGGTGGTGGTGGGGAACATCGGCTCGCCCCAGCGGCTCGAGTACACGGCCATCGGCGACGCGGTGAACCTGGCGAGCCGCCTGTGCAACCGGGCGGCGGCGGGCGAGGTCCTCGTGTGCGCTTCGACGCGAGCGGCCGCGGTCGCGGAGGGGATCGACGACGACGCCTTCAGCGAGCTCGGGCCCGTGGAGGTGAAGGGCGTCAGCGACCCGGTGGTGGTGCACCGGCTGCGGACCGGGCCGGGATTGGGCGGGGGCGAGTAGGGCGGTGGGCTCGTCTGAGGAGCTGCCCCGGCTGGCGGAGCCGCGGATGCTGGAGGGGACCCTCCGCGCCATCGATCCGCGGGGGCGCTTCGGGGCCTTCGAGGCTGGGGGCGTGCTGTCGGTACGGGCGCTCGACGACGGGGAGCTCCGGTGGACCTGCCCGCCAGGCGACCTGGTGGTCGTGGGGCCCCACGGCGACCGAGTGGTCGCGTGGAGCGACGGCGACCTCGCCCTGCGCTCGGCGGACGGTCCCGACCGGAGGGTGTCGGCGCCTCGGCCGGAGTGGATGACGTTCGACGGCGACGGCGACGGCGTCTACCTCGGCGAGGTGGCGGAGGGCGCCCGCGTGGTCCTGCGGGACGCGGACACGCTCGAGGTCGTGGGGGCGATCGAGCCGACGGACCCGGTCTACGGAGAGCCGTCCGACGACTGGGGCGAGGGAGCGACCGTCGCGGCGGGGACGCAGACCGTGGCCTTCGCCGCCACCGCCGGAGACTCGACGACGGCGTGCGGAGTCGCGGTCCGATCCCCGGGCGGCCTCACGCTCCGAGGGGGCGCCCCCGACATGCCCGGCGAGCGGGTCATGGGGATCGCTCACGCGGGGCAGGACGTGTACATCGTCGACAGCGACGAGATCGTGTCCCGCTGGAACACCGCGGACGGCACCACGACGACGCTCGCGAGCGGCTACCGGCTCCTCCAGCCCGGGTCGGCCCCGCCAGGCCTCGCCGCCCTGGCGGCTCGCAACGACTCGGACGCCTGGGCGCGGGTCTTCCTCAACGGGCCGGTGGTGTCGGATTCCCGGCGGCTGTGGATCACGGTGGAGCAGGAGCGCACCCGGAACGGTCGCCTCGGTTGGATCACGTCGGCCTTCGTGCTGCTCGACCGCGACTCCGGCGAGGCCCTCGGCTGGGTCGACGCGCCCGACCCCACGGCGCGCCTGATCGCGGGCCCACGGGTGCTCGTGGAGGAGCCCGGCGGGGTGCGGGCCTACGACGTGGTGTAGCGCCAGCGCGCCCGATCCAGAAGCGTCACTTGCGCCCCCTACTTTGTGCCCATAAAGTCCTGCTCCGCGCCCTACTTGACGCACGACAAGTACCCCGGAGCACCTCGATGGTCACCCGCTCTCTCGCCTTCTCCCTCCTCGCTCTCGGCCTGGCTGGCTGCACCGCCACCGAAGGGCCCACCTACTACACCGACGCGAAGCCGATCCTCGACGCGCACTGCGTCGACTGCCACACGGACGGCGGGGTGGCGCCCTTCCCGTTCGACACCGCCGAGCAGTCCGCCGCCGCGGCGGACGCCATCGCCTGGGCGGTCGCCGATCGGGACATGCCGCCGTGGGGTGCCGAGCGGGACGTGCGCGACCTCCGCTTCGACATCTCGCTGTCGGATGACCAGATCGACACCCTCGTCGACTGGGCCGAGGCGGGTGGACAGATGGGGGACCCTGACGCCGAAGGGGAGGCGATCGCCCTGGAGAAGGGCGGCCTCGACCGCGTCGACATCGAGCTCACCCTGCCGGACGCCTACCAGCCCGACCCGGCCCGCGGCGCCGACGACTACCGCTGCTTCCCCATCGACTGGCCGGAGGAGGGCGACTCGTGGGTCACCGGCTTCGTCGGGATGCCCGACTACGAGCCCGTCGTGCACCACATGGTCGCCTTCGTGGTGCCCCCCAGCGGGGCCGAGGCAGTCCACGGCTACGACGCGTACTCCGACGGGCCCGGGTACCCCTGCTTCGGCTCGATCTCCCCCACCGACCAGATCGTGGACGACGTGATCAACATGTCGATGCTGGGCCAGTGGGCCCCGGGCATCGGCGGCATCGCGCTCCCCGAGGACACCGGCGTACGCATCCAGCCCGGCACCGTGATGGTCGTCCAGATGCACTACACGACCATCGTCGACGAGCTCGCCCCCGACCAGAGCACGCTGGGCATGCGGGTCACGCGGACCGTGCCGGCGCGGGACGCCTACCTCGTGCCCTGGATGAACTACCAGTGGTACGCGAACCCCCAGACGATGGAGATCCCGGCCGGGGAGGCCGGCGTCCATCACTCGTTCGAGGCTGAGCTCCTCGGCTCGGTCCAGACCCAGGCGGGCGGGGCCGGGGGTGACCTCGAAGACGGCGCGGAGATCCACGCCATCTTCCCGCACCAGCACAAGATCGGCCGGTCCATCTCCCTGACGAAGGTCCACGCCGACGGCACCGACGAGCTCATGCTCAACGTCCCGAAGTACGACTTCAACTGGCAGCGGGACTACCGCTTCGCGGAACCCGTCACCTTCGCCCCCGGCGACAAGGTGCGCCTGGACTGCTGGTGGGACAACACCGCGGAGTACCGCGCCGAGCGCGGCGTCCAACCCGTCGAGCCCATCGGAGTCGAGTGGGGCGAGGGCACCTACGACGAGATGTGCGTGGCGCTGCTGACGGTGACGGCGAAGGAGTAGGCTCGTCCGTGGGATGACGGACCACCGGGCAGGGAGAGAGCGACTGGGTTTCGACCTCAGGGTCTGCCAGGAGCTGGCGTTCCTCATCGAAGAGTGGGGCTTTCGGCTCGTCACCCAGACCACGACCTTCGTCCGGTTCGAGAGCAGACGCCTGTTCATCCAGGTGTTTCACGGCCGGATCTCCTACGAGGTGGGCGTCGAGTTCGGGTGGACCGACCGGCCCGATGACCCGTTTCCTCTGGCGCTCGCGACCTCCCGAGACGATGAGCGCTTCCTCCAAACGTCAGCGCGCACCCCCGATCGGGTCGCAGCCGCTGTACGCACCGCCGCTGACCTCGTCCGGGAGTTCGTCCACCCCGACGTCCTCGGCACCAGGGAAGGTCGCGAGGCAGTGGCGGCCAGGTCGGCGGAGGCCAGGCGCCAGCTCGCGCTCCGGTCCGTTGCCTACAAGGCGAGGCCCAAGGCGCTCAGCGCGTTCCGCTCGCGCGACTGGGAGACCGTGGTGCGGGAGTTCTCCAAGATGGAGCCCCTGCTGAGCAACTCCGAGAGGAAGAAGCTGGAGCTGGCTCGGGCGCGGGTCCGGGGCGGACATCGCTAGGCGGGGCTGTGAGCTGGTTTGGAGTGAAGCTGCAGTTCGTCTCTCGCGTGGGCGGACGCATCGACGCAGACGCCATCGTCGAGGAGAGCATTCGCGTTCTCCGGGCAACCGACGAAGCCGACGCCCTCCGCCGGGCGACGGAACTGGGACACGCTTCGTCGCATGCCTACGAGAACGCGGACGGTGAGCTCGTCGAGTGGGTCTTCACCAGGACACTGGAGGTGCAGGACCTCAGCGAGGACGCCATCGAGGAGGGCACCGAAGTCTTCTCGACTCTTCGTCGAGCCCAGCCGAACGACCTCGGCGGGAGCTCGACCGACTAGCTGCCCCCCAGCACCACTCCCTGCCCCTTCAGCCACGGCTCCGGGTCCACGAAGGCGGACGTGAGGCCGATGCGCACGGCCTCGCGCAGCTCGGCGCGGAGACTCTCCGTGTCCGGGTGGCCGTCCAGCAGGGGTCCCTTGCGGTCGGGGAAGGACATCGAGCCGAGCAGGATGAACGCCACCCGGTCGAACCAGCGGTCCGCGTCCAGGTCGGCGCGGATGATGCCGCCCTCCTGGCCCTGCCGCAGCGCCGCCGCGATGGCGCTCCGCCACCCGATCGTCGCCTCCTGGAAGCGCGCCTCGGACGCCTCGGGCGACCGCAGCAGCTCCCGCAGGATCGCCTTGGGCACCCGCGGATTGTCCCGCACGAAGCCCATGAGCAGCTCGGTCAGACCGTCCACCGAGACCTCGAGCGAGTCGGGCGACGCGAACCGCGACAGCCACCGCGCCGTGATGTCCAGGATCCGCGCCGTCACCGCCTCCTGCAGCGCCGCCTTGTTCCCGTAGTGGTACAGCACCGCCTGCGAGGACATCCCCACCTCGCTCGCGATCTGCCCCACCGACACCGCGTCCGCTCCCCACTCCGCGAACAGGTCGATCGCCGCCAGCTCCACCCGCTCCTTGACGACCTCGGGCGGCTCCCGCGTCTTGCGCCCCATCAGGCGCCCACCGTCTGGAGCGGGTCCAGGCTCACCACCGGCAGGTCCGGCATCACCTTGCGCACCTCGTGGAGCATGCTCCCGTAGTTCACGTTCAGGCTGAACCCCATCTCGTCGCCGAGGGGCAGGAAGAAGTTGTCGTGGTGGTGGGGGATGAGGACCCGCGGCTGCACCTTCGGCAGGACGCGCTCCCAGAACTTTGGCGTGCTCCCCCGCCCCGCGATCCCCGCCAGGAACCATTCCGCCGGCCGCTTGATCTCGTCCTCGATGAGGTCGCAGCTGCCCATGTGGTAGAGGCTCGTCCCCGCGACCTCGATGTGGATCCCCCACACCTGCCCGCAGTTGAAGTCCTTGTGGGTCATGTGCTCGCAGTGGTCGCAGGTCAGCTCGCCGCCCTGGAGGATCGAGAGCCCCAGGAGCAGCTTGCTGTGCACGCTGGGGAAGAACCGCACCACGAAAGGCCCGATCTCGTAGGCCTCGTGCGGCGTGACCGTGACCGCCTTGTCCGCGAGCCCGTGCAGTCCCATGTAGTGCGTCATCGACTGGGAGCCGTACACCGTCGCCCCCGTGTGCCGGACGATGGCGGGGGTGTCGAGGGCGTGATCGAAGTGGGTGTGCCCCATGAGCACGGCATCGCACTCCGGCACGAACTGCGGGGCGAGGGTCTCATCGATGGCGAGCGGTCGACCGCGCAGCACGTGCCCGAAGGGGACGCGCGTCAGGAACGGGTCGGTGACCACCGTGGTCCCCTCGTAGCTGATCGCGAACCCCGCCGTCCCCAGCCACCGCAGGCTCAGGCCCGGCGGCAGCGCGAGATCGGAGTTGCGCCAGTTCGTGTCGGCGGCGGCGCTGCTGTCGTTGCGGTGACGCGCGCCAGGGGCGAGGACGAAGGGCAGGAAGTCGGGCTGCAGGCGCAGGGGCATCTGCCCATTGTGCAACAGGCAGACCCGCAGCGGTCAGCGCCCAGCGCCGTGCGGACACCCTCGTCCGCGCCGCCCACTCGAACTGCGGGAGGCTTTCCCTTCACCGCGCGCCAGGTGTCTGATGGGGCATGGCCCGCTTCGCCCTCCTCTTCGCCCTCCTCCTCGCTGGCTGCACCGGCGGTGGCTCCCTCGGCAATGACGACGACGTCGCCAACGACGACGACGCGGCCAACGACGACGACGCGGCCAACGACGACGATCTGGCTGACGACGATGACGCGGTCGGCGTCGACTGCGGAGAGGACATCCCCTCGGCTCCCGGCCGGGTCCACACCACCGGCGGCGTCTACGACGGCGACGAGATCGACGGCGTCTGGCAGTTCCTCGGCGTCCCCTTCGCCGAAGCCCCCGTGGGGGACCTCCGCTTCGCCGCTCCCGCTCCCTACGCCTGCCGCGACGAACAGCCCTTCGCCGCGAACCAGTGGCCCGCCTGGTGCCCTCAGCTCGACGACGAGGACGCCGTCGTGGGTGACGAGGACTGCCTGCATCTCAACGTCTGGACGCCAGCGACCCTGCCGGACCCCACCGAGCGGCTGCCCGTCCTCGTGTTCATCCACGGGGGCGGCAACATCCAGGGGAGCGCATCCGTCGGCGGCGACTCCTACACGCTCTACGGCGGCCCCGAGCTCACCGGACGCACCGACGTGGTCGCCGTGACGCTCCAGTACCGCCTCGGCGCCCTCGGCTTCTTCGCCCACGAGGACCTGCCCGCCCTCAACCTCGGGCTGCGGGACCAACAGGTGGCGCTCGAGTGGGTCCGCGACAACATCGCCGCGTTCGGCGGCGACCCCGACCGCGTCATGCTCTTCGGGGAGTCGGCGGGTGCGGTGAACACCTGCATGCACATCGCCTCGCCCGGCAGCGCGGGCCTCTTCGACGCGGCGCTCATGCAGAGCGGCGGATGCGGCGCGCGGACCCGGGAGGTAGCCGAGTCCGAGGGGACCACCTACGCGGACGAGCTCGGGTGCGGCGGCGATCTGCTCGGCTGCCTGCGGTCCACGTCCGTCGACGACCTCGTCACCCTGAACGGAGATGCGTTCACCGGGGGCACCGCCGGAGGCGGCGGGTTCGGACCCGTGGTCGATGGCGATGTGCTCCCAGAACAGCCCATCGAGCGCATCGAGGCCGGCGCCCACAACGCCGTCCCCTTCATCGTCGGCGCCAACTCCGACGAGACGTCGCGGACCGTCCCCCTCGGGGTCCCCACGGCCGCGCAGTACCCGAACCTGCTGGCCTCGCGCTTCGGAGGGTTCGCCGACCTCGTCGAGGACGAGTACCCCCTGAGCGACTTCCCCACCGCCCGGGACGCCTGGGTGCGACTCACCACGGACGCGCAGTTCGTGTGCCCGTCGCGCGCCATCGCCCGGGCGATGGTCGCTGGTCAGGCCGAGCCGGTGCGCCGCTACTTCTTCACCCAGAGCCCCGCGGGGGTCGCGGGGGACACGTACGGCGCCTGGCACGGCGTCGAGCTCGTCTACGTGTGGAACAAGATCGCGGCCGTCGAGGCGGACAGCGGCTGGACGTCGGACGCGTCGGACCGAGCCGTGGAGGAGGCGGCGGGCAACGCCTGGGCGAACTTCGCCGCCGACGGCGACCCGAACGGGCCCACCTTCGGTCTCCCGCTCCCCGCCACGTGGCCCGAGTTCGGCGACGAGGGCGACGACGACCACTACCTCGAGCTCGGCGAGGTCATCGGAGTGGGTCAGGGAGTGCGCACGGACAAGTGCGACTTCTGGGACGCGCTGCTGGAGCTCGTGAGCGGGGGGTGACCCACGGCCGACACCGGCGAAAGGCAGGTCCTCAACCTGCCCGATGGGACTGACGGACGAGGCGGTAGGGTCGGCCGATGAGGCTTCAGCTCCTTCCTCTCCTGGCACTCCCCCTGGTCGCCTGCCCCTCGAGCCCGCCCGAGCAGGAGGTGCAGACGTGCGCCACCATCTCTGTCAACGGAGGCCTCCGCCTCCGGTCCTCGAACAGCCCCCCGTCGGGCACCAACGGAACCTTCGAGAGCTGGGGTTCGGGGGAAGGGGTGGAGTTCGTCGACGATGATGGAGAGTCGTGGAGGTTCTGGGTGGAGGGCGCCGCCGAGACGTACGAGGCGTTGCCCGACCTCACGGCGCTGGGGCGCGTGCGGGTGTTCTTCCGGGGCAGCCAGGACCCTGAGGTCGGGGGCTGGTCCGGGCACCTTCAGGTCACCGAGCTGCTGGATCCCGGAGATCCCGGCTCCGGAACTGGCGACACCATCCTCGTCTTCGGAAGTCGCGCGCTCCAAGACGATGACCTCGAGGTTGGATTGGGGAGGGATGTGACGACCTGCCCCACGCCGATCCCCGCGAGCGATCAGGAGTGCAGCTGCTGGAGCACCTGCCACCCGACCCCCATCGTCTTGACGGTCCGGGAGGAGACCCTGAGCGTGCTCCCCGGGGAGGTCGGGGAGCTCGGGGAGTACACCGGCTTCAACTGGCTCGGCTGGACCGCCCCGGTCGGCGACAACAACTGCGCGGATGCCGACACGTTCAGGTTCGGCTACGCCGTGGCGAAGACGAGCCTTCTGCCGTAGTGCGTCAGCGGCGCGAGTGGAGCTTCAGCCCCCGCACTCGATGGCGAGCCCCTTGCCGAAGTCGGCCATCGGGCCCGCGTCGCGCACGACGACCACGTCCACCTGCGTGACCTCGCCCGCCTGCAACGTCACCGGGCAGAAGCTGGTGAGCGTGTACTCGTAGTTGTTCAGCCAGGCGAAGTCGCCGCTGCCGAAGCCCCGCACTACCGCCTTGACCCGCACCCGGTCCGCGCGGGCGTCGACGACGGCCTGAGGGCCGTCCTTGAGCTTCTTGCGCTTCTTCGGCTGCGTCTCGAACTCGGTCACCGACGGCAGCCGCTGCTGGCCCACCTGGAAGTCGAGGGACGTCACCCGGTAGGCCGGTCCCAGCGTGTCCGCGGTGCGCACCGCGATGCGGGCCTCGGAGCCCGGCGCGATCATCGGCGCCGCCTCGGCCTCCTCCGCGACGTCCGCAGCCTCTTCCTGGCCCGGCACCTCGTGGCCCTTCGGGGCCGACAACACCGAGACGCTCACCATGGTCTCCCCTTCGGGGGCGTCGTCGGCGTGGGCCGGCGCGGACAAGGCGAGGAGGGCAAGGGCGGCGAGGGAGAGGCGAGCAAGCATGGGGACTCCGAGGACAAGACCGGCGGGACTCCGTCAACAACGGGGAGAACCCGGCCAGCGCGATGATGTGGGGCCAACCTAGGCGGGTCAACGATCTCCGCCCACCCGAATTCGGCAATCGGTTGTAAGCGCGTGTGATCGTGACCGGCGTGTTCCCTCGTACGCATCGCCCCCAGCCTCGGATCACCGCGGCCCGCGCCGAACCTCCAGATCCCGTCGGCTGGTGCGGCCCCGTCGGTCGGTGACGACGAGCTCGTGGGTCCCCGGCTCCGGGGTCCACCACAGGCGCTCGGTGGCGGCCACGGTGCCCACGAACGTCCCATCGATGAACCAGCTCAGCTCGGCGTCGCCGGACGCTTCGGCCTCCAGCGGAATCTGCTGCTTGTCCACCGGCATGCCAGGGATCAGCAGCGCGATGTGCTCCGCCGGCGGGTGGACGATGGACGGCGCCTTGTCTCGCGGAGGAGGCGCACAGCCGGCCGCCCAGGCCGGGGGCTCGGGCAGGTGGCGGTGCCGCGCCTTGACGAACCGCCGGACGGAGCTCGGCCACAGGACGAACGTCCGGTGCTCCGTGGGACCCTCGCCCCGGCACGACGGACGCACCGCGAGGCCCGTCGAAAGATCCACCTCCCGATCCACGTGGAACGGGCAGGACGTCGTCGGCACCGAGCTCAGGCGCGCGAACTCCTGGACCCGTCGCGGGCAGGCCTCGCCCGGGGGGTGGCCCGAGTAGGCGCAGACCTCGATGCGGCGCAGGTCGCTCGGGACCGGGTCCACCGGCGACGGCCGCCGCGCGTCCCGCAGGGACTCGAGCACGTCGAACAGGATCGGCCCCGCCGCCTCGCTCCCCTGGAGCTGCGCCACCCCCTCGTTGTCCAGGTTCCCCACCCACACGGCCACGGTGTGGTCGGGCCCGCTCCCCACCGCCCAGGCGTCGCGTCGTCCGGACGAGGTCCCCGTCTTCCAGTGGATGTCCGGCGTCGGTCGCAGCTCCCGGCGCCGGGGGAAGTCCGGCCGGTCCCGCTCGCTCAGGGTGCGGCGGGTCAGCCAGGTGCTGCCTTCACTCAGGACCGGCAGGCCGCGCGGCGACGCGTCCAGGCCCCCACCGCTCATCGCCCCCTCGCTCCCACCACGGCCCACGGGCGCCAGCCACCGCACGGGCACGTACTCGCCGTCCTCGGCGATGGTCGCGTACACCCCCGCGAGCTCCAGCGGCGTCAGCTCCAGCCCGCCCACGGCCGCACTCAGCCCGTACATCCCCGGCTCCGGCGACAGGGACGTGACCCCCATCTGCCGCAGCGTCCCCAGGAACTGCTCGACCCCGAGCTGCTGGAGCAGGCTGATGAACGGCAGGTTCAGCGAGCGGGACAGGGCATCGTCCAGGCGCACGAGGCCGTCGAAGTTCCCGTCGTAGTTGCTCGGCGCCCAGCTGCCCCACGACGTAGGAACGTCCGGGACGAGGAAGGATGGGAGCGCGAGGCCCGCATCGATCCCCATCGCGTGGACCACAGGCTTGAGCGCGCTGCCCGGCGAGCGGGGCACGTCGAAGGCGGCGATGAACTGCCCCGGCAGGTTGCCCCCGAGGGCCAGCACCTCTCGCGTCTCCCGGTCGAGCACGACGACGGCCGCGTTGCGCACCCCCGCCCGCTCCAGCTCCCGCGCCGCCGTCTCCAGCCGCTGGTCCACCACCCGCTGGGCCGAGGCATCCAGCGTCGAGGGCACCCGGGGGTTCGGCGACTGGTCGCGCATCCACACGGCCGCGTGCGACGCCTCCCGGGGCATCGGCCGAAGCCGCGTCGGGACCCCCTCGCGCTGCACCTCCGCGAGCACCGCCTCGGGCGTCGTCTCCGCACCGTCCTCGCCGAGGGTCAGGGCGCCCGACTCCAGCAGGCGGGCCGCGATGTCGTCGCGCACGCGCCGGAGCCGGTCCTCATGGTCGGGCCGCGGGTAGCGCACGTTGGGGTTCTGGGGGACGGCGAGCAGCGTCGCGATCTCCCCCGGCGACAGGGCGTCCGCCGAGTGCCCGAAGTACGACCACGCCGCCGCCTCGATCCCCTCCACGTTGCGCCCGTAGGGAGTGAACTGGAGCCAGGCGGCGAGGATCTCGCTCTTGCTCAGGCGCAGCTCGAGCTGCACCGCCCGCGCCGCCTCCACGAGCTTGCTCCGCACCGTCCGCGGGCGGGGCTCCAGCAGGCGCACCACCTGCATCGTCAGCGTCGACCCGCCGGACACCACCTCCCCCTGGGTCACGTTCAGGAACGCGGCCCGCAGAATCGCCAGCGCGTCCACGCCCAGGTGCCGGAAGAAGCGCTTGTCCTCGAGGCGCACCAGCGAGGTCACCAGGTCCGGGTCCACCTCGTCGGCGCGGACGGGGATCCGCCAGCGGTCGTCCGGGGCGAGGAACACGTGGGCCGTGCGCCCGTCGCGCCACTGGACGACCGTCGAGCCTTCGGCGGTCAGGCGATCGGGCAGGGGCACGACCTGCGCGATCGCCCACGCTCCGGCCATTCCCACCATCGCCAGAACGACGCCCATCGCCCCAGCTCGCAGCCAGAGCGACCGGCTCCGCAACCGGACCAGGCGGCCCCGAAGAGCCGCGATGGCGCCCTCCGTCGTCACCGCCTCACTCGCCTCCCTCGTCCCCCGGCTCCTCCGCGTCGACCATCCCGCCCCAGGGCCCGTTGATCACTACGCGGTCCCCCACCTCGCGCGCCTGGTAGCTCGGCTCGTACATCGCCTCCGCCTCCACCGGCGGCACCACGAAGTCCCCGGCCGAGGTCGCCCGGACCGCGTACACGTAGGAGACCGTCTTGCCCTTCGGCAGCGTGCCGAAGGCCTCCACGCGGTCGTCGCGCACGTTGCGGTGGTCGATGCTCCACAGGTTGCGGCTGTCGACGACGCTGATGACCCGGTCGCGCCCGAGGTTCGCGTTCTCGATCTCGAACCCCGCGGGCAGCCGGTCCACCATCGCCACGTTGCGCATGGCCTCGGCGGTGGTGTTCGTCAGGTCCACCCGCACCACCACGAGGTCGCCGAGCGTCACCGCGGTGGGATCGATCGCCGCGCCCTCGAAGTCCAGGTAGCGCCGGGTCACGCGGATGCCGGCGGCCTTCTCCTCCCAGGCGGCCCCCTCCTCGACGCCCTGGGACGAGATGAGCGCGTACAGCGCGCCCTCGCCCTTGCTCTCGATGGTCAGGCTGACGGCGCCGCGCTCGGACAGGCGGTTCACCTCCCACGCCCGCTCGGACGTGTCCCGGTCGGTCCACCGCGCCTCGAGCTCCGTGCCCCCCGCGGCCAGCGCGGGCACCGAGAAGTCCTTCGCCCCCGAGCTGATCCGCCGCCCCAGCCCCGTGATGCCCCACACCAGCTCCTGGGTGGTGTACCAGCGGCTCTTCTTGCCCTGGAGCGCGCTCGCCACGAGGGACGCGAGCTCCTCGCCAGCGACGTCGTTGCCGAACAGCTCACCGAAGATCGTCAGCGTCATGCCGCGCCGACGGCGGTCCGAGTAGAAGCTCCAGCCGTTGCGCCGCGTCGACGACACCGGCGAGACGTCCGGCGTCTTCAGGTCCTGCTCCCACCGCCGGTCCCCCGCCTGGTAGAGCGCCGCCTTGAGGAGGTAGGCGTGCTCGACGCCGCGGCCGTCCTCGCCGTCCTCGTGCGACGCGAGCAGCGCGCCCGCCTGGGCCTTCCGCCCCCGTCCCGCTCGGGCGAGCACGTAGTGCATGTAGGGCTTGCCCCACCCGTAGTACTCCCGGTCGCTCTCGCCGCCGTCGATCTGCTCCTCCATCCAGCGCAGGGCCCGGTCCAGAGAGCCGTCCGGCACCTCGTAACCCCGCTCGCGGGCGTCCAGGAGCATGTGCGTCGCATACGCCGTCGCCCAGTCGCGGGGACTGTCCGAGCCAGGCCAGTAGGCGAAGCCGCCCGACCCCGTCTGCATCGTCAGGACCCGGCGGATGCCGTGCTCCACGCGCTTCGCGATGCCCTGGTCCGCGGCGATCTCCGGGTCCACCTGCTGGATGAGCCGGTCCACGAAGAGCATCGGCCGCGTGCTCGACGTCGTCTGCTCCAAGCAGCCGTACGGGTAGCGGACCACGTACGAGAGATGGTCGAACACGTCGCCGTAGGGGTTGCTGCTCACCCGCACCGTCGTGCGCTCGGTCGTCGGCACCCAGCCCGCGAGCCACTCGGAGAGATCATTGGCGCCAGCGGTCAGCTCGACCTTGTGGAGCACGCGGGTCCGAGGCCCGTCGGGCGAGAACGGCACCGTCGCGTCCGCCACAGACGAGAGCTCCGCCGCTGTCGCCGTCGCCGTGAACTCCACCGTCCCCACCTGACGCGTCGCCTCCACCTCGAACACCGCGGTGCCGGACTCGCCGTCGCCGAGGGACAGGCGCTGCGTCGTCGCCGTCACGAACCGCACCGGCGCCCCCGTGGACACGCCGGCCAGCTTGGGGCCCACGTCGTCCGCCTCGAGGCTCACCACCACGTCCCGCGGCGCGCCGGACATGTTCGTCACGAACACCGGCACGTCGACCCGGTCGCTCTCCATGAGGAAGCGCGGCAGCGTCGCCTGGACGATGAGGGGCTCGCGGACGAACACCGACGCCTCGGCGTGGCCGACCTTCTCGGTCCCCACGGACACCGCCATCACCCGCAGCTTCCCGCGGTAGCGCGGCACGTCGAAGGTGACCGTCGCCTTGCCGCCCTTCACCGGCACCACGCCGGACCACAGCGCCACCGGCTCCACCGGCTGCACCCGGCCGTAGCCGTCGCCCGGCGCGTCCCCGCCGATGGACGACGACGACCCCTCGGGCGGCACGAGCACCGACCACCCCACGGTCTCGAAGCTCTCCACGCCGAGAGCGCGCTTCGCGAGCAGGTCCTTGAGCGGGTCCGGGCTCGCGAAGTCGGTGAGCTGCAGGATGCCCTCGTCCACCGCGGCCACCGTGACGACCGTGTGCTTGTCGGCTCCGGGCGCGGCCACCTGGATGGTCAGCTCGCTGCGGGGCCGCACCTCCTCGGGCGCGGTCACGGTCAGCTCCTGGGTGTACTTCTTCGCGTCCACGCGCACCGAGCCCACGCCGAAGGCCCGGTCGGCGAGGTAGGTCTCGGCGCTGTCCGCGTGGGGGTCCTTCACGAGGAGCGCGGAGACGTACACGTTCGGGGCGAACTCCTGGACGGTGAACGGCCACGCCGTCGGCCCGGGCTGCACGTCGATCCACTCCCAGGCGCGCACGCCCGCCGTCTCCACAGTCATGAGCGCGCGGCCGGCGTAGGGCGCGGTGAAGGTCACCTCGGACTTCTTGCCGAGCTTCACGGAGTCGGGGAGGGTCAGCTCGAGCGAGCCGGGCTTGAGCGGCTTCGGCGTCGCGTCCATCGACGCGGACGGGTCGCTCCACCACCAGTACGACGACGTGCCGTCCACGTGCAGGCCCGTGTGCGCGTTGCCGGACCGGGCCTCGATCAGGTAGCCCGCAGCGTCCTTCTCGGGGGTGTACGTCCACGAGAACGCGCCGCCCTGGGACGTGACGGTGGCCTGGCCCTCCTCGACGCGCCGGATGGAGCGGCGGTAGCTGCCCCAGCCGTCGTCCTCGTCGTAGAACCAGCCGTAGTGGTCCTCGAGGCGGTAGGCCACCAGCTCGATCTGCTTGTCGCCCGCGGGCTCGCCGGCCCAGTCCACGACCACGCCGGAGACGTTGATGGGCTCGCCGCCGTGACCCTCCTCGGTGCCCGTCTGCATGCCCACGTAGAACCGCTCCGGGTGCGCCATTCCCCGCGTGCTCGTCTGGGTGGAGCGGCCCGAGCCCGCCTCGAAGACCACCGCGCGCGCGACCAGCGTCGCCGTGCCCTCGAAGGACGTGGCGTCGCCCAGCGTCGGGCAGGACAGCGTCACCCGCCCGTCCCGGTCGAGCTCGCCCGCGGCGGAGCCCAGGGACAGACCGCGGCGGTCGTCGTCGTCCTCGCCGTACCAGGGGCCGTAGGTGAAGTTGCCGTTCTTGGGGGGCTTGAAGGTCGTCGGCACGAGCTCGCAGTCCACCTCCGCGGGGCTGCCCTCGGCGCTGCCGCCGAAGAGGTAGCGGGCCTCGACCGTCGCCGTTACTTCGTCGCTCGCCAGCAGGTTCGTCGCGGCGAGCGAGGCGTCCACCTCCATGCGCTCGGGGACGAACTCCTCGACGTAGAAGGAGTAGCTGCCGAGGTCGTCGTCACCGGCGGTGAGCGTCGCGGTGTAGCGGCCGGTGGGGGCCCAGTCGCCGAACTCCGCGTCGTGGGTGACGAGGCCGGCGCTGTCCGTCTGGAGCTGGTGGCGCCCGAGGACGCGGCCGCGGGGATCGCTCACCGCGAGGGTGACGGGCATGCCCTTCGGAGGCGCCTTGCGGTCCTCGCCGCGCACGATGGCCACGATGTGCGACGTCTCCCCCGGCCGGTAGACGCCCCGGTCCGAGTAGAAGGCGACGCGGTACGCCTCGGGGGCGAGGTAGGGGTCGCCGGCGACGGCGGACTCGGTCAGCGGCGTGCGCAGATCGCTGAACCGCAGGTAGGTCAGGTCGCCGCCGCTCTTCGCGATGACGACGTAGGGGGGCTCGGGGTCGACAGGGTCGGGGGACAGGTCGAGGCGGCAGTGGCCGTCGCCCGAGGTGGTGCAGGTCGCGAGGACGGTGCCGGACTGGCGCCGCACATCGAGCTCGGCGCCGCCCACCGGCTTGCTGGTGTCCGCGTCGATGGCCCACACGTCGAGGCCGCTCGAGTACGGCTGCTCCGGCGCGACGGCGTCCATCTTCGCCACGAGGTGGACCTTCGTGGTCATCACCCGGGCGACGTCGGACGACTCCCCGGCGGCGACCCGGATCTCGTAGACGCCGCGGGCGCGGCTCGGGACGTGCTCGGACAGGTCCACCCAGGTGGTGCCGAAGTCGTCGGCGGGGCCCATCACCGGGACCTTGATCTCCGCGACGAGGTCGGAGGTGGTGGCGTCTGCGACCTCGCTGTCGCCGGTCAGCCAGTGCACGAGGTTGCGCTCGGGGACGTGGCGGATGGTGGCGGTCAGCTCGGAGACGTTGAGGTGCCGCACGGGGAGCGCGCTCCAGGCCGACTCCGGCAGGTAGCGCCCCTTGCTCACGAACTGCACCTGCGCGGCGCGGGCGGGGATGGAGAAGCTGGTGACCCGGGGCCCGGGCAGGGCGCCGCCGTCCTTGCTGGTCAGGGACGGGTCGAGGGTCATGGTGTAGACGCCGCGGGAGAAGTCGCCGAGGACGCGGAAGCCCTGGCGGATGGGCGAGACGCGCAGGTCCCCCACGGACGGCGAGACACGGATGCCGGTGGCGTCAGCGGGGATGCAGCGGGACGTGAGGTCGTACCAGGTGGACGTGACGTCGTCCCACCAGCCGTTCCACCCGTCCGGGGCGGCCTCGTCGCGGCAGATGACGTCGACGTAGAAGCCCGTGGGTCCCTCGCCGCGGCGCATGGCGAGGACGTTCACCGCCGGGGTCTTGGGGACGCTGAGGGAGACGCTGCGCCCGTCGGCCTTCGCGCCGTCATGGCCGCGCATGGGGACGCCGGCCCCGAGGCGGATGGAGACGCTGTTGCCGGCCTTGGCGAAGCGACCGCGGAGCTCGGCGCGGACGACCTTGGGGTCGTTCGTGGTGACCAGGGTGGGGCTGAGGGTCTCGCCGCCGACGCGCAGGTCGAGGCGCTCCCGGACGGCGTTGCTGGAGACCGGGCCGGAGAAGGCGAGCTCGACCGTGGCCAGCTGCTGCTCCGGGTTCACGAACGACCAGTCGGCGCGGAGCAGGCGGAACCCGGGGGTCGTGACCTGGGCCGTGGGGGACCCGCCGCCCTCGACCTGCGGGCGCAGCACCGCGTGCGGCGTGCCGATGGCCTCGATCGTGACGGTGTAGGTGGTGTCTGGCTGGAGCGCCGTCGCCGGGCGGAACCGCAACGTCGACGGCGTGGTGAAGCGCCAGCCCCCATCGACGGCGGGCTCGATGGTGATCGCGGTGCCGTCCAGCGGCCGGCCGCCGACCTGGGACGGAGCGGCCACGTCCCGCGCGAGCTCGATGACGAAGCCGTCGGGGATGGCTCCCTCGGCGCCGTGGGCGCGGATGATCGGGTCGAGCTCGCCCGGCTTCAGGGTCTTCGGGACGGCGGCGAGGACCTCGTCGGGCAGCTCCTCCTCCGTGGAGCGCACCTCGGTCACTCCCGTGGGGCCCGTCTGCGGCGCGGGCGCGGCCTCGATGGGGGTGGTCGACGTGGTGCCGGGGTCGCTGGATCCGTCGTTCGAGTCGTCGGACGGACAGCCAGCGATGAGGGCGAGCAGGCAGGCAGCGGTGAGCAGGCGAGCCGCGCTCTGACGGACAGAGGCGCAGGCCGAGGAGGAGGCCGGGAGCTGGAGCATGGGCAGTCCGATGTGGGGCGGGTCTGCAGGAAGTGGAAACCCTGATGTGGGACAGACATTCCCCCCCACGGGTTCCCAACCGTTGGGCCCCCCACGATACGGGGGTACGGTGCGAACGTGAGAGTCCGCCTCCTTCTGCTCGCCCTCGCCCTCCTCCTCGCTGCTTGTCCTTCCCGTGGGGACGACGACGACGTGGCCAACGACGACGACGCAGTGGACGACGACGACGCGGTCGACGACGACGACGCGGTCGATGACGACGATGCGGCCGATGACGACGACGCGGCCGACGACGACGACAGCGCCATCGACGACGACGACGCCATGGACGACGACGACAGCGCCATCGGCGACGACGACGACGCCGGCGATGACGACGACAGCGCCATCGGCGACGACGACGACGCCACCCCGCCGCTCCCCTCCCCCACCCGCTGGCGCAGCGCGCTCTACCCCGAGGGCTGGACGCCCGCGACCACCGTCGATGGCCTGTACCTGCACGACTTCAGCTACGCCGGCTACCACGACGGCGAGGACCCCATCCCCACCACGGTCCCCGGCGCGACCTACGACGTCACCGCGGCCCCCTACAACGCCGACCCCACGGGCACCGCCGACTCCACGACCGCCATCCAGGCCGCCCTCGACGACGCCGGGGCCGCTGGGGGCGGCACCGTCTTCCTGCCTTCTGGTACCTACCTCGTCGCCCCCCCGCCCGGCGATGGCCAGGCCCTGCGGATCCGCGACAGCGGCGTCGTCCTCGCCGGCGACGGCCGCGACGCCACCTTCGTCGTGAACACGCGCACGGACATGCGCAGCCGCCAGGTGATCCGCGCCGGCCCCGTCGGCGGGCGCTCCTGGACCTCGGACGGGAGCGTGCTCAGCGCCCTCACCAGCGACGCCGACGCCCGCGACACCGTCGTCAGCGTGGTGGACGGGACGCTGTTCACGCCCGGCGACCTCGTGATCCTCCGCTCCACCGCCACCGCCGACTGGATCGCCGACCACGGCATGACCGGCCTCTGGACCACGAGCTCGCTGGGTGGCCCCACCTTCCTCCGCCGCGTCGAGTCCATCGCCGGCGACGACCTGACGCTGGACGTCCCCCTGCGCTACCCGCTGCTGACCCGGGACAACGCCCGCGTCGTCCTCGCGGACATGCACCTCTCGGAGGTCGGACTCCGCGACTTCTCGCTGGGGATGGTCGAGCACCCGGGCACCTCCGGGTGGGGCGACAACGACTACTCCACCTCCGGCACGGCCGCCTACGACGTCCACAACAGCGACGCGGTCCTCTTCTCGCGGGTCATCGACGGGTTCGTGCAGCGCGTCGGCAGCTTCGCCCCGGCAGGCAACGGCGACGTCCACATCCTCAGCGACGGGGTCGTCCTCAGCCAGAGCCGGGCGGTGACGGTCGAGGACACCGTCATGTCCTACCCCCAGTACGAGGGCGGCGGCGGCAACGGCTACTCCTTCGTCCTCCAGGGGGGTGACAACCTCCTGGTGGACTGCGCCGCCGTCTCCGCGCGGCACGGCTTCTCCTTCAAGAAGCCCTGGGCGAGCGGGAACGTCATCCGCGGCGGGAGCTCATCGAACCCGCGCCTCGCCGTCGACTTCCACATGCACCTGTCCATGGCGAACCTCCTCGACGCGGTCACGCTCGAAGACGACTTCATCGACGCCACCTACCGCCCCTGGGGGACGGTCGTCCACGGCCACACGACCACGGAGTCGGTCCTGTGGAACACGGTGGGCATCGACAGCACCTCGGACGGCACGACCGTGGACTCGCGCCAGTACGGCACGGGCTACGCGATCGGCACCTCGGGGCAGCCCTTCGACATCACCACGACGCCGCTCGTGGACACGGAGGACACGAGCCCCGAGGACTTCGTCGAGGGCGAGGGCTTCGGGGCCACGCTGACTCCCTCCTCGCTGTACGAGGACCAGCTCGCCCGCCGCCTCACGGGGCTGCCCCTCGACACGGGCGTGGAGTTGGACACCCTGGCGCCCATCGCCGACTCCTGGGTGAACGACGGGAACGCCGCGAACACGAACAACGGCAGCGCGACGACCCTGCGCGCAAAGGACGCGGGCACGAACTACGCCCGCCAGAGCTTCCTCAAGTTCGATCTCTCCACCCTGTCTCGCGCCCCCGCCCGCGCGTCCCTGATCCTCGAGTGCTGGACCAGCGACGGGGGTGGCTCCATCGCGGACCTGCGCACCCACGCCGTCGACGACGACTCGTGGACCGAGATGGGCGTCACCTGGAACAACAAGCCGGCCCTCGGCGCCTTCCTCTCCCGCACCGAGACGGACGACCCGCCGGCGCAGGTCAAGGCATTCGACGTGAGCGAGCACATCCGCGCCGAGTACGACGGCGACGGCATCGCGACGTTGGCCCTGGCTCAGGACATGGACGGCAGCGGGCTCAACCTCTTCTGCGACAGCCGGGAAGGAACCGTGGCCCCCGAGCTCGAGGTGGAGCTGGAGCCGGCGACCCTGCTCGCGGTGGCGAGCGTGACCAGCGACGGCGCGGCCTCGGGGACCGCCGCGGCGTCGACGATCGACGGCGACCTGGGCACCCGCTGGTCGAACGAGACCCACGGCGCCTCCATCACCTGGGACCTGGGCGCGGCGCAGCCCGTCACCGGAGTGGGCCTGGCCCTCTACAACGGGACCGCGCGCCTCACATTCTTCGACGTGCGCACCTCGGTGGACGGCATCACCTGGGCGACGGTGGACGCGGGCCTGTCGACGGGGCGCACCGAGCAGCTCGAGTGGCGCCTCTGGGACGCGCCCGTGACCGCGCGCTACATCCGCTACATCGGATACGGCAACAGCGACAGCGCCTGGAACTCCATCACCGAGTTCGTGCCGATCGGGCCGTGACAGCGGGCGCGGGTGGACTATCTTCCGGCGCAGGAGAACGTCCCATGCGCCCAGCTCTCGCCCTGCTCATCAGCCTCCTCCTCGCCTCCGGCACCGCGTACGCGGACACGACGGAGGGCAGCTTCGGCGTAGCCGTCTCGGACGACGACGACTCGGCGGCGGACGGCGACGCGGACTCCGACAGCGACTCAGACTCTGATTCGGACAGCGACTCGGACTCCGATTCAGACAGCGACTCAGACTCAGACAGCGACTCAGACTCTGACTCGGACAGCGACTCCGACTCTGACTCGGACAGCGACTCGGACTCTGGCTCGGACAGCGACGCTGACGCCGACGCCGCCACGGACGACACGGCGACCCAGGTCCCGCCGCCCGCGTCGCCCGCGTGCTCCGCCGCCACCTCGGCGACGCCCGGAGCCCTCGCGGTCCTCCTCGGCTTCCTCGCCCTCGGCGTCCGCCGCCGCGCCTGAGCCCCCGGCGGGTCTTACCGGCGCCGCCGGATGAGCGGCAGCAGCAGCACGAGCAGCCAGCCCGCGCTCCCCGACCCGGCGACGCTGCTGGAGCAGTCGCAGCCGGCGTCCGGCCCGTCGTCATCGTCGTCGTCGTCGTCGCCGGCGCTGTCGTCGTCGTCACCGGGCGGCGGCTCCACCGTGTAGACCCACGGGGTGGCCCAGTCGGACATGGCGCCCTCGGTGTCCATCGACCGCGCCGTCCAGTAGACGCGCCCCTCGAGAGAGACGTCCACCGTCCAGCTCGTGGTGCCCGCCCCGGTGATGACCGGCGACGAGCTCGCCACCACCTCGGTCATCCCCTCGTCCGTCGCCACGAGGAACTCGATGCTGACGACGTCGCCCTCCGGGTCCGACGGGTCATTCACGGTCAGGTCCGGCGTGGCTCCGCCCTGCTCGCCGTCGGTCGGGGCCACCAGCTCGGGCACCCCGGGCGCCTCGTTCACGCCGCGCACGAAGAAGGAGATGAGGTCGGGCGTCGAGCTGATGCCGTCCTCGTCCACCGCCCGGACCTGGGCGTAGTTGAGCGTGTTCTCGACGAGCTCGATGCCCGCAGCCTCCAGGTCCCAGCTCACGGAGCCGCTGCCCGTGCCGGACACCGTCGTCGAGGCCGCGTTGGGCGAGTCGAAGGTGACCGCCGTGTCCACCTCGAAGGTGTAGGTGACGTCGGTGCCCTCGGGGTCCACGGACTCGGTGGCCACCAGCTCCGGCGACAGCGAGGCGACCGACTGCCCATCGAGCGGGTCGAGGAACAGCGAGTCCGACGGAGCGCCGTTGCTCTCGGAGACGAAGAAGCCCTCCTGCGCGGCCCAGGCGCTCTCGGCCTGGGTGTCGTCCACCGCCCGGACCGTCCAGTCGTACCAGGCGTCCTCGGCCAGGGCGACGTCCACCGTCCACTCCGCGGTCGTGCCGTTGCCCACGACGCCCGCCGTGGACGTCACGAGCGCGCCGCCCTCGTCGTACACCTCGAGGTCGTAGGTGATGGCGTCCCCGTCGGGGTCGGTGGACTCGGCCCACTGCAGCGTGGGCGTCAGCGACGCCGCGGTCTCGTCGTCGATGGGGTAGGTCAGCACCGGCACCGTCGGCGCCTCCTCCGTAGCGTTCACGAAGAAGGACTCCTCGGTCGTCCACGGGCCCGTGACGTGCGCGTCGCTCGCCGCGGCCCGCCACCAGTACTCCGTGTTCTCGGCCAGCGCGATGTCCAGCTCCCACTCGGTCTGGCTCGTGCCCTCGGGCGCGGTCGACGTGGACGCCACCAGCGTGGTCAGCGCCGCGTCCGAGTAGACCTCGTAGGTGTAGGTCAGGACGTCGCCCTGAGGGTCCGTGGCGTTGTCGACCACGAGGAAGGGCCGCAGATCCGCGACCTCCGCTCCGCCCAGCGGCGAGACCGCGACCGGAGCCGACGGCCCGTCGTAGGACTGGGGGTCGGTCCCGCCCAGGAACTCGTCGAGGTTCGTGATGCCGTCCGCGTCCGGGTCCGCGCCGGCGTCCACCGCGTTGTTCGGGTTCAGGCCGTTCGCGTTCTCCCAGTAGTCAGGCATGCCGTCGGAGTCGCTGTCCAGCGCGGTGACGTTCACCGTCCAGGACTGGGCATCGCTGCCGCCGTCGCCGTCGAACACGGTGAGCACCAGGGCGAAGGAGCCCTGGATGGCGTCGGCCGAGTCCGGCGTCCAGGTGATGACGCCGGTGCTCGTGTCGAACTGGGTGTTCGATGAGGCGGACGGGGAGAGCGTCCAGATGAACGTCTCCGCGCCCGGGTCCACCACGTTCGGGGTGTACGTGTAGGTCGTGCCCTCGAGCGCCGCGGTCGGCGGCGACGAGGTGATGCCGGGCTGGACGTTGCCCACCGTCACGGTCGTCGTCTGGGACGCGGTGCCCCCGTCCTGGTCGTCCACGGTGGCGATGATGGTGTACGTGCCGTCGTCCGCGTAGGTGTGCAGGCCCGGGTTGCCGGTGCTCGTGCTCGTGCCGTCGCCCCAGTCCCAGGTGATGACGAGGTCGGGGATGTCGCCGGTGCCGATGTCGGCGACGACTCCGGTGTAGGCGTAGCTCGCGCCCTCGTCGACCGCCGCCGGCGTCGTGATCGAGGTGAAGGTGGGCGCCGCGTTCGTGATCACCGCGGACCCGGTCATGCTCGACGAGCCACCCTCGTCGTCCGTCGCGGTGAGCGTCACCGTGTAGGTGCCGTCGTCCGCGTACGTGTGGTTCACGGAGCTGCCCGTGGCCGTGGCGCTGCCGTCGCCGAAGTCCCAGGTGTAGGTGATGGGGTCGAGGACGACGTCCGTCGCCGAACCGGAGAAGGCGAGCCCGACGCCCTCACTGCCGGAGGGCACGCTGATCGAGCCGATGACCGGCGCCACGTTCGCCACCTCGACGGAGGCGGTGTCGGTCGCGGTCGCCCCGTCGTCGTCGGTGACGGTCAGGGTGGCGGTGAACGTCCCGTCCTCCGGGTAGGTGCAGGACACGGTGGGAGACGTCCCCGACTGGTCCACCGTTCCATCGGTGGTGCAGTCCCACTCGTACAGCACGATGGCCCCGCCGGCGTCGGTGGAGCTGGACGCGTCCAGGGTGATGGCCACGGCTTCGTCCGCGGGGTAGGGACCGCCGGCGACCGCGATGGGGGCGTCGTTCCCGACGGTCACGGCTGCGGTGTCCGTCGCGGTGGCGCCGGCGTCGTCGGTGACGGTCAGGGTCAGGGTGTAGGAGCCCACGGCGGGATAGGAGCAGGACGCCGTGGCCCCGGTCACGTCGTTCGTGCCGTCCGTGTCGCAGTCCCAGTCGTAGGAGACGATGGTCCCGTCGCTGTCGGTGGAGGCGGAGCCGTCCACGGCGATGGCGTTGTTCTTCGTCCCCGAGTAGGGGCCACCAGCCTCCGCGACGGGGTCGTCGTTGGTCGAGCCCCCGTTGCCGGCCCAGGCGATGATGTTGTCCAGCAGCTGCTGGTTGTCCTGCTGGCTGAGGAAGCTGTCGGTGAAGATGTTGTGGTCACCGACCACGAGGACGGCGCCCGCGAGGGTGAAGCCGGTGGAGCCGTCGTAGACGTCGAGGAAGTTCCCGTTGGCGTGGGTCGCCAGGACCTGGCCGTTCGGCCCCGGGGTCCAGTTCGCGTACGTGGTGCCCACGATCTGGCTGACGCCGGCGCCGAGGGGGTGGGTCGTGGACACGCTGACCGTGGCGGAGCCGGACGGATCGGTGAAGTTCGTGATGCCGAAGGGCGAGCCGACGCTGGTGTAGAAGTTCTCGCCGAAGATGTCGGCGGTGATGATGAGCACGCCGCCGCCGGTGACGAAGTCGAGCAGCGCCGTCTGCTCCGCGGAGGTCAGGAGGGTCGGATTGCTGTTCACGGCGAGCGACGTGTAGAAGACGTCGACCGTGTCGAGGTAGGCGTCGGTAAGCGTCGATGTGGGGGACGCGATGGTGTCGCCCGCAGCCGCGATCCGGGTCCGGAAGTCGTCGTGGTTGTTCCCGGTCGCGATGACCCCACCCGAGTAGTTCACGCGCGCGGTGGTGAAGCCACCCCAGACAGCAGCGGAGGCGGCGGTCGGCAAGCACAGGGCGGCGACCAGAAGGAGGCGAATCGGGGACATGGGCGCGATCTCCAGGTGCGGTCGGTGGACCGCTCGCGCGGGCACTCTAACCGGCGCAGACGCGGCGTGACCGATCGACGAGGCTCAGCGGCGTCTCAGGGCGCGCGGCCGTGCGCCGAGTAGGCTGGACGGGATGTTCGACCGGGAGCTCGAGGACGGCCACGACGAGGAGCTCGACGAGGAGCTGCGCCCCACGGATGACGACGACGGTCCGCTGCTCGTCTGCCGGGCCTGCGAGACGGTCGTGGCCCGCACCGCCTGGGTCGGAGCCCCGGACGACGGACCCGCGGCGCGCGTGTTCTTCAACCCCCAGGGCGTCGTGATGAAGGTCGTGTGTCTGCGGCGGGTGGCGCACGTACGGGCCGGGGGCACGCCGACGCAGGAGTTCTCGTGGTTCCCGGGGTACGCGTGGTCCTACGGGATGTGCGGTGGCTGCGGGCGTCAGCTGGGCTGGCGGTTCACGCCCGTGGGGGCCGGGACCACGTTCTGGACGGTCCTCGCCGACGCGGTGGTGGAGCGGGAGGAGTAGCCCGAGCGGGCCATCCGGCGCTGACCGGCACGCTCCACCCCTTCGGGCTCACGCGATCACCACCCCCGCCGCCCGCATCTCCTCGATGGCCTTGTCCACGTCGCCCGGGGTCAGGTCCACCCCGGCGCAGCCTTCGGTGAGGAGCGTCGTGGGGAAGCCCTCGGCGACCGCGTCGAGCGCGGTGAACTTCACGCAGTAGTCCGTCGCCACCCCGAGGACGCTGACCGCGCTGACGCCGTTGCGGCGGAGCCAGTCGGCGAGGCCGGTGCTCTTGCGCTTGCCGTTGTCGTAGAACCCCGAGTAGCTGTCCACCTCGGGATCAGTGCCCTTGCGGAACACCGCCGTGAAGCGGTCGCGGTGGAGGCCGTTCACGAACTCGCTGCCGTCCTCGCCTTCCACGCAGTGGACCGGCCACAGCACCTGGTCGAGGCCGTGCAGGTCGATGACCTGGCCCGGCTCGGTGCCCTCGTGGTTCGCGGCGAAGCTGCCGTGGTCCGGCGGGTGCCAGTCCTGGGTCGCCACCACGACGTCGAACCGCTCCATGGCGGCGTTCGCGACGGGGATGACGTCGTAGGCGCCGGGCACCGGCAAGGCCCCGTCGTCCATGAAGTCGTTCTGGAGGTCCACGACGATCAGCGCGTGCATGCCTGTCTCCTTCGTCGGTGTAGGGTCGCGGGATGCGACCTCTGGTGTGGATTGTGGGTCTCTTTCTGGGGGCCGTCGCGGCGCCCCCCGCCTCGGCCGCGGACCTCGGCGCGGACATGGCCGCCACGCGGCAGGTGCTCCTCGACTGGCGCCTGTCCAACGACGTGCCGACCGCCCAGGCAGAGATCCGCGCCATGGCGGACCGGCTCCACGAGCTGGCAGCCCAACGGGAGGTCTGGGCGGACGAGGCCCCGCGGCAGGCCTGGCAGGGCTGGCTCTTCCTCGCGGACGGCGAGCTCGGCTTCGGCCGGGCGCTGCTGAAGGCACCGTGCCCCGACTCCCTGGACGAGGGCCAGTGCCTCACCTACCGCATGCACCTCGCGGACAAGGCCGCCGTCTGGCTCCGGCGGGCCCTCGACGCCGCCCACCAGGCCCACCACGCCAAGCCGCCCCGCAAGGCGCACGCCTCCATCGCCAGCCTCAAGGACACCCTCGACGGCCTCCTCGCCGATGCCCACGCCCTGGCGCCGCCCGGCGCCGACGGTCCCTGGATCGCGGTCCGCGAGGACGCCTGGTTCCACGCCCCCGACGGGCAGAAGGCCCGCGTCTCCGGCTGGGCCCACCCTGAGGAGCGCCCGCCGATCCGCGTCCGCTTCGTCGAGGACCGGGGCGACCGCGTCCTCGTCGAGGTCGCTCCGAAGATCAGCGACCAGTCCATGTACCACTGCCTCGGCGGGGGTCCGCTCCGCGCCACCTGGAGGGTGCGCCTGGAGGTGGACGCCGACGACGTCGTCCTCGTGACCGCCCAGCCCATCGACGCCACCTACGACGACGGCACCGCCGTGCACCTGCCCAAGGGCGTCCCCGTCGACGCCGACGGCCACCCCCGCGTCCACGACGCCCTGCTCCCCATCGTCGTCCCCGAGCTGCACCGCGCCCGCACCTGGGAGAGCCGGGGGACGTACAGCCCGTTCCTCCCGAGCGCCGCCCGCATCGCCCTCGACTCGGTGCTCCACCTGAACGGCGAGCCCATCACCATCGACCGGGACCAGAAGTACGTGATGCCCCGGGGCTGGGACACCCGAGATGGGGTGACCTACGCCACCTTCCGCTCGTCGTGCGGCGAGGTCGTCACGAAGGTCATCGAGGGCGAGCCCCTCGGCGAGGACCCGTCGATGCTCGGCGGGATCCTGGGACGTCTGGGCGAGGGCTTCGGGACGACCTTCACCCTGCCGGCGGGCGCCGCCCTCACCTGGACCGACGGCAGCGATGCGGGTGCCACGACCACTCGGGTCCAGGTCGACGGCGCGGAGCTGGAGCAGGTCGACGGCCGCCGCTGCACCAGGGCCCGCATGGGGTACCTGCACTACGGCCAGGACGTGCCCGACGACGTCGACCTGCTGCTGTGCTCCGACGATTGGCTGACCGAGTCGGACGCGTCCGGCGCCGCGGGCACCGAGTAGGCCACGCCCTCCGAGCCCCACGCGCGCCTCCTCACAGCTCAAAGACGAAGCCCTCCGCCTCCGCCCGCTCGTAGCCGGCCCGGTCGAAGCGATAGAGCCGTGCCGGCCGCCCCGTCCCCCGCTGAAGCTCCTCCGTCTCCTCCAGGATCCCGAGGCTCAGCACCTTGCGCCGGAAGTTGCGCTTGTCGAGCGCGCGCTCCAGCACCACCTCGTAGAGACGCTGCAGCTCGGTCAGGGTGAACCGCTCGGGCAGCAGCTCGAACCCGATGGGCTGCCAGCGCACCTTGCCCCGCAGCCGGTCCCGCGCCGTCCGCAGGATCTCCGCGTGGTCGAAGGCGAGGTCCGGCAGCTCCGACTCCCGGAACCACCGCGCGGCGGCCGCGTCCCCCGTCGCCACCGGGGGCGGCTGGGCGAGCTCCTTCACCAGCGCGTAGAACGCGACCGTGATGACCCGGCCCCGCGGGTCCCGCTCCGGCGCGCCGAAGGTGTAGAGCTGCTCGAGGAACGACAGCGTCAGGCCCGTCTCCTCCTCCAGCTCCCGCCGCGCCGCGTCCTCGAGGCTCTCCTGCTCCCGGACGAAGCCGCCAGGGAGGGCCCAGGCACCCGCAAAGGGCGCCTCGCCGCGCTCGATGAGCAATACCGAGAGCCCCTCGTCCCCGTGGCCGAACACCACGCAGTCCACCGTGACCGCCGGCCGCGGCCAGGGGTAGGTGAAGGGCCCGGCGGGCGACTGCGCGCTCACTGGTCCCGCTCCACCGCCGCGCGCAGGGCGCGCAGCTCCCGCTTGAACCCGCCCGACAGGATCGGGAAGCGGCACCACGTCTTCGGGTCGAGCCCCCGGTCGTCCACGTGGAACGACGGCGCGTACCGCTCCCGCTTCCACTGGTTGCGCGACCACAGGGTGAAGAACCGCTCCACCCAGCCCAGCACCTCGCGGGCGGGGCGGTCGGGGAACTCGCTGCGCATGAGCTGGTAGCACTCGGCGGGGCCGTGCTTGTCGCGGATGGCGGCGCGCTCGATGGCGTCCAGCACCGGGTACGGCATCAGGTCGCCCTCGTCCGTCTGCTCGTACTCGGGGGGCCGCAGCTCGGCCGTGGGCTGCTGGGCGTTCACCGCCACGAGCGCGGGGATCGGCCCCAGGTCCAGCGGGCCGTCCGTCTCCAGCCAGCGCAGCCAGCGCCGCAGGAACGCCTTGTCGATGCCGGCGATGGGCGAGATGCCGCCGCAGGTGTCGCCGTCCATCGTGGCGTAGCCCACCGCGGCCTCGCTCCGGTTGCTCGTGGCGAGGAGCAAGCCGCCGGTGATGTTCGCGAGCATCCACACGCACGGCCCGCGGACCCGCGCCTGGATGTTCTGGAGCGTGATGTCGTCGGTCTGCCAGGTCAGCGGGCGACCGATGGCGCCTTCGACGCGCGCCCGGTAGTCGTCGACCATCTCCTGGACGTCGATCTCGTAGTGGGTCGAGCCCAGCGCCTCGGCCACGTCCCGGGCCGCGTTCCGCGTGACGTCGCCGCTGTTCTTCGTGCCCTGGTACGCCGTAACGAGCAGCCGCTTCACGACCGCCTTCGCCACCGCATCCGCGTCAGCCTGGTCCACGCCGTCCGCCGCGGCGTCGAGCCAGCCCTCCCCGAGGTAGCCGAGCTTCGCCGCGAACCCGTCGGCGCCGAGCTCGCGGACCGCCCGCTCGATCATGAGCGCCACCAGGCAGCTCACCGCCGCCGAGTCCGCCCCACCCGACAGCGAGACCACGAACCCGCGGCTGTACGACTTGCGCAGGTAGTCGAGCAGGGCGAGGGTCACCGCCCGCGTGAACTCCTCTTCCTTCACCTTGCCCGTCCGCTCCCAGGGCTCCGCGAGCACGACCTGGGCCGAGCCCCCGACACCGGGCCCGTCCCCGAGGGGCGCCGGGGGCGGGATGAAGGGGGCGCTGACGACGTCGTCGTCGTCGTCGAAGCGGGGGGTGTAGGACGCAGTCCGCGCCTGCATCACCCGGGTCCCGTCCACGTCCACCGTCGCCACGGTGAGACCCGTCTCCGCGAAGCTGAAGCGCGGCCCGCGGGCCACCATCTCGCCGCCGCTCGCGATGAGCGCGCCGCCGTCGTAGATGGCCCGCCCCGCCTCGTTCCCGAGCAGGTTCGCGTAGACGTAGGTGACCGCGAAGGCCCGCGCCCCCTCGAGCACGAAGCGCTCGCGGATGCGGTTCTTGTCGAAGGCGAAGTGGCTCGCCGAGGGGTTCAGGATGATGTCGACGCCGCGCCCGGCCAGCGTGACGCCCGGGCGCTGGGCCACCCACGCGTCCTCGCAGACCTCCAGGCCGATGCGCAGCCCGCCGCAGTCGAACAGGAGGTCTCCGATGGGCACGAGCTCGCCCCACGGCGTCCGCAGGGTGTCCACGATCTCCCGTGGCCAGGCCTTGAACCATCGGGGCTCGTAGTGGAGGCCGTCGCCGGCGAGGTTGCGCTTCGCCACGAGGCCGAGGAGCTTGCCGTCGCAGCAGATGGCCACCGCGTTGAAGAGCGAGCCGTGGTGCATCACCGGCAGGCCGACGCTCGCCACCAGCCCCCGGGTCTCCGGCAGGATGGCCCGCAGCACGCGCCAGCCTTCGGCCAGCGTCGAAGGCGACTGGAACGCGTCCTCGCAGCCGTACCCCGTGATGCACAGCTCCGGCAGGCACAGCACGGCGACGCTGCGCTCGCGAGCTTCCTTCAGGACCGCGCGGATGCGGGCCTCGTTTGCGTCCCAGTCCAGGGGGACCTGGTTGAGGACGGCGGCGCCGACGCGGAGCAGCTTCATGGCGTCTCTCCAGCGGTGGCGGCGCGCGCCTCCGCGATGAGGGCGTCCTTGCGGGCCTGGAGCGGCTCCGACAGGGTCACCCGGTAGGGGGTCGGGTCGGACAGGGCGGTCACCGGCGCCGGCAGGGCGGCGCGCTGGCTCGCCGTGCGGGCGCGGGCGGTGTGCACGTCCGGCAGCTTGGCCACGAGGCTCCCGCTCCGCAGGACGGGGACGAGCAGGGGCTCCCAGGTGCAGCCGTCGGGCGGCGGGGGGCGCGCGTCCCGCTCATCGACGATGAGGTCGCTCACGAAGGCGCCGTCTGCGTCCGTGGCCCTCAGCACCTGCTGGATGCCGGGGTTGCTGATCTTGATGGGCGTGTTGCTCAGCTTGATGCGGTCCTGCCAGGTGCCGTCGGCGTCCCGGATGGCGGCGAGCTTGTAGACCCCGCCCAGCGCCGGCTGGTCCTTCGCGGTGGCCAGGCGGGTGCCGACGCCCCAGAGCCCGATGGGCGCGCCCGCGGCCTTCAGGGCCGTGATGCGGTGCTCGTCCAGGTCGTTGCTCGCCACGACCACCGCGTCCGGGAACCCGCCCTCGTCGAGGATGGCCCGCGCCTTCTTCGCCAGATCCGCGAGATCCCCGCTGTCGAGCCGCACCCCGATCATCTCGTGGCCCTGCTCGCGAAGCCGCCGCCCCTCCCTCACCGCGTTCCGGACCCCCTCGACCGTGTCGTAGGTGTCCACGAGGAAGACGCAGTTGTTGGGCATCGCTTCGGCGTAGGCGCCAAACGCCTCGGGCTCGCTGGGGAAGCACATGACCCAGCTGTGGGCGTGGGTGCCCTTCACGGGGATGTCGAACAGTCGGCCGGCGAGGACGTTGCTCGTGCCTGCGCACCCGCCGACGTAGGCGGCGCGGCTCGCGGTGAGCCCGCCGTCGAACCCCTGGGCCCGGCGCAGCCCGAACTCGAGGACCGGGTCGCCCTGGGCAGCCGCGCACACGCGCGAGGCCTTCGTGGCGATGAGGGTCGCGAAGTTCACCAGGGTCAGGAGCGGCGTCTCCACCAGCTGGACCTGGAGCAGTGGGCCGCGCACCCGCAGCAGGGGCTCGTGGGGGAAGGCGGCGGTGCCCTCGGGGAGGCCGTCCACGTCGAGGCGCCAGTCGAGGGCGCCGAGGTAGGCGAGGAAGTCCTCGTCGAACAGGGGCTCGCCGTCGTTGCCGGTCAGGGTGGCGAGGTAGGCGAGGTCCTCGGGAGCGAAGCGCAGGTTCGCGAGGTAGTCGGCGGCGGCTTCGAGCCCCGCCGCGATGGCGTACTCACCGCCGAAGGGACAGCGACGGAAGGTCAGGTGGAAGACCGCCTCCCGCTCCGCGCGTCCGAGGCGCCAGTACCCGTAGGCCATCGTGAGCTGGTAGAGGTCCGTCAGCAGCGAGAGCGAAGGTCGATAGAGGTCGGTGGGTGCCGGCATCGTCACTCCGGGTCAGCATTAGTGTCACAGTAACACTAAATGCTGTTCCTGCAAGGGGTGCCGTCCGCACCGCGCGTCGAAGGGCGCCCGCGGACCGCCGACTCAGCGCCTACTGGCACTCCCAGCTGTCCGGGACACAGCGCTCGCGGGAGTCCAGGGGCAGGTTGCCCGCGGGGATCGCCGCCCAGGCCCCCGCAGAGGGGACCGCGGCGCACTCGCCGCACACCTGGAACGCCTCCCCGAGGTGGAAGCGCCCGCCGCAGCTGGCCAGCCACAGCACCTCCGCCTCGGCCTCGCACCCGCTCCCGGCGTCCACGAAGCCGACCACGGCCTCGGCGGCCCAGTCGTGGCCAGGAAGCGGGTCTCCCCCGACGCCGCAGGTGGCCAGGAGCGCGGTCCACTCGGTGGCATCGGTCGCCAGGTACTGGCCCGGCGCGCAGGTCATCTCGCCGGCGATGGCCAACGCCCGCGTGGCTACCGTCGAGCAGGGGACCCCGAGCACGTCGCTCGGGTCGCAGTCGACCGCGCTGTCGTCGTCGTCGCCCGAGTCGTCGTCGTCCCCGTCCCCGTCGTTCGTGTCGTCGTCGTCCACTGCGTCGTCGTCGTCGGCCGCGTCGTCGTCGTCGACGGCGTCGTCGTCGTCCACCAGGTCGTCGTCGTCACCCGCCGTGTCGTCGTCGTCCGGAATCACCGCATCCGGCGGCATCGACGGTCCCGGGCAGCCGAGGAGGAGGGCGAGCAGCAGCACGGGGGTGAATCGCATCAGTCCAACTCCAGTTCCTCGTCGGGATCGGGATCGTCGTCCTCGGGCATCGCGAGGAGGAGGTTGTTGATGTCGTCCGTCTGGTCGATGTCGTCCGTGTTCAGGGCGACCTCCTCGGACGGGTCCTCGGGCATGGCGATCACGAGGTTGTTGATGTCGTCCGTCTGGTCGATGTCGTCCGTGTTCAGCGCCGCGTCGAGCTCCGCGGGGGTGGCGGGCGGCTGGGAGATGTCGTCGGCGAGCTGCTCCTCCTTCGTCCGCGCGGCTGGGAGGCGGGGCTTCGAAACGACGGACAGGGGCGGCAAGGGCGGCGCGCTGCGCAGCGGAGCCGCGGGAGCAGCGTCGGGCTTCGGCGGAGGCGCGGCCCGCTTCGGGTTCGTCGGACGGGGCCGCGGCGACGGGCGCGCCGGGGGAGGCAGGGGCGTGGGCAGGGGG